>Ga0213869_10002211_pt1 | contig 13704 bp, 10 predicted proteins | sample PICome_10_FD_160083 | JGI IMG/M metagenome (GOLD analysis project Ga0213869, IMG submission 160083) | Coastal seawater microbial communities near Pivers Island, North Carolina, United States - PICO132 | ecosystem: Environmental > Aquatic > Marine > Coastal | place: USA: North Carolina...
TATTAATTCTAACTATATGGATGACTTTATTAACTGGATATCTTAGTAATTATTTTCCAATTCAAACTGGTATTGTTGGGTTTGAGATAAATTCATTTCTTAAGACTTATATTGGAATGACAGGAATAGTTCTAATAATATGTTTCATTTTCATTTTATCAATTGCAGTCTTGTGGAATATCACTCCTAATTCAATAGTGACCTCATTACACAATCTTTCTCTTCCAAAAAAATCAAAAGAAAATCTACAACAAGATAAGCTTACAGATGAATTATTAGATGATATAAAAGTTGAAGACTCAGATCTAGAAGTTAATCTAGAGTCAAAACTTGATGATGGAAATGAGATACAAACAGAGCATACTGAAGGAAATGATGATAGTGTTTCAATGAAGGTTGAAGAGATAAATTTTGAGGAAAAGAGCACTAAAAATATTAGCTTTAACAAGGCTGATCTTAAGAAATTTGATCCTACTCTAGATTTAAGTAACTTCAAAAATCCAAGTATCGATCTTTTGAAAGATTATGGAGATGGAACTATTAAAATCGATCAGGATGAACTAGAAACCAACAAAAATAAAATAGTTGATACTTTAAAGAATTATAACATTGGTATAAAGCAAATTAAAGCTACCATAGGTCCAACTGTGACATTATATGAAATAATTCCTGATGCAGGAGTTAGAATTTCAAAAATTAAAAATCTTGAAGATGATATTGCTTTGTCTCTTTCAGCACTTGGTATAAGAATTATTGCACCAATACCAGGCAAAGGAACTATTGGTATTGAAGTTCCTAATAAAAAGAAATCTGTTGTTTCAATGAAGTCTCTAATTTCCTCAAAAAAATATATTGAGTCTGAAATGGAACTTCCAATTGCAATTGGAAAAACAATTAGTAATGAAACATTTATTGTTGATTTAACTAAGATGCCACATCTTTTAATGGCAGGGGCAACAGGTCAAGGTAAGTCAGTAGGTATTAATGCTATTCTTACATCGATACTTTATAAAAAACATCCAGCTCAAGTAAAGTTTGTTTTAGTTGATCCAAAAAAAATTGAATTATCTATTTACAATAAGATTGAAAGACACTACCTAGCAAAGCTTCCAGAATCAGAAGATGCAATCATTATAGATAATGATAAAGTAATTAATACACTTAATTCATTATGTATGGAAATGGATAATAGGTATGAACTTCTTAAGGATGCCATGACTAGAAATATTAAAGAATATAATATGAAGTTTATATCTAGAAAATTAAACCCAGAAAACGGACACACTTTTCTCCCTTATATTGTACTAGTTATAGATGAGTTTGCAGATTTAATAATGACAGCTGGTAAGGAAGTAGAGACTCCTTTAGCTAGATTAGCACAACTTTCAAGAGCAGTAGGCATTCATTTAATAATTGCTACGCAGAGACCTTCAGTTAATGTCATTACAGGTTTAATTAAAGCAAATTTTCCTGCCAGAATAGCATTTAGAGTTACTTCTAAAATTGACTCAAGGACAATTTTAGATACAGGAGGAGCGGAACAATTGATTGGAAGAGGTGATTTATTATATTCCCAATCAAATGATTTAACTAGGATTCAATGTGGTTTTATTGACACTCCAGAAGTTCAAAAGTTGTCTGAGTTTATTGGATCTCAAATGGGTTATCCAACTGCTTATGAACTTCCTGAATATTCAAAAGATGATAGTGGGTCATCATCGGATATATCAATTGAAGATCGAGATTCAATGTTTAACGAAGCAGCAAGAGTAATTGTTTCAAACCAACAAGGTTCAGCCTCTTTACTTCAAAGAAAACTTAAACTAGGATACAACAGAGCTGGAAGATTAATTGACCAGATGGAAGACGCTGGCATTGTCGGTCCTTTTGAAGGAAGTAAACCAAGACAAGTTTTAATATCAGATTTAAATTCATTAGAAACTTTGTTGAGTAGTGGGCAAAAATAAAATACTTATAAAATTTATAGTCTTTCTTTTAGGTTTTTCAAATCTATCAGCACAAGAGGCAGCAGTAAAAGTCCTAGAAAGAGTTAGAGAAAATGTATTTTCATTAGAAAATGTGTATTATAAATTTGAGATTACTTCAAAATTTGAAAATAATATTTTACCTATTAGTGGAGAATTTTATGTTAAGCAGAGAAGTTATTTTATAGACACAAATGAAATTGATCAAATATATGATGGTGAAAGATTTTATACAATTATTCATGAAAATAAAGAGATAATAATAAGTACCACAAACTCATCATTTTTTAATTTCTCACCAAATCAGATTTTTAATTATTTTTTAAAAGGATTTGATTTAAAAAAACAAAACATATCTGATGAATTTAATCTTATTGAAGCAGAAAGTAAAGAAGAAGATAAAATCATTTATAATTTAATTATAAATTCTAATCTTTCAATTGAAAGAATTGAAATGATTGAAAAAGAAACAGGTGAAGAAATTAATAAGTTTTTAACATTAACTTATGATTATAATTTAAACCTTCCCTTGTCTTTATTTAAATTTGATAAACAATTCTATAAAGACTATATAATAGTTACTGAAAATTGAAAATACTTGACAAATACATATTAAAATCATACTTAACAAGGTTTATTGGTGTTTTCGCTATATGTTTTTTAATATTTATTATTCAGACATTTTGGCTTTATATTGATGAACTTGCAGGTAAAGGTTTGGATATATTTACAATTGGTAAGTTTTTTATATACTTTTCTCCAAAACTAGTTCCTCTGGTTTTACCCTTATCAATACTTCTAGCTTCATTAACTACTTATGGAACATTGTCTGAAAACTATGAGTTCATTGCTATGAAATCGAACGGAATATCAATAGTAAGAAGTATGGTGGCATTATTAATATTTCATGTTTTTCTTGGAATTGGATCGTTTTACTTTTCAGATAATGTCGTAACATATGGAGAGTTAAAATCCTATAATTTGAGAAAAAATTTAGCTAAACTAAAACCTACATTAAGTATTCGAGAAGGTATATTCAATGATATAGGTAACATGAATATTAAAGTAGCTAGAAAGTATGGAGACAATGATCAATATCTAGAAGATATCATTCTTCATAGTATATCAGATGACGAAATTAACAGACTTGTAATTAAAGCAGACAAAGGAGAAGTAAGGAGTGAAAATGACTCATATCTTCAATTAATTTTAAGAAATGGAAATAGATATGAAGAATTAATTGCATCTACTGCTGCTGAAAAACAAAAATATCCTCATTCTAGAGCTTCATTTGATGAGTATATTTTAAACATTGATGTATCAGAATTTAATAATATTGATCTGGATGAAGAGAATTATAGATCAACATATAAAATGCAAAGAGTAAATCAACTAAAACATAACGCAGACACTCTAGAAATTAAATTTAATGATGATAAATCTTCATTTGGAAAAGTTTTCATGAGTGGTCACACTTTAAGAAAACTTCGAAATATTAATCCTGATCAAATTGCATTAAATAATTTTAATTTAAATGATTCTTTTTTGAATCTAATTAATGATCCTGAGATTTATGAAATAAATGGTGTCTTAAGCAAGGCAAATGAAGAAGTTGATGTTTACCTAAGGCAATTAAATAATAAAAAAAAATTATTTTTCGTACAGCAAAAACTTATTAATCTTCATCAACTTAGTGTAAATGAAAGATATAGCTTAGTATTTGCATGTATATTTTTATTTCTTATTGGAGCATCATTAGGTGCCATTATAAGAAAAGGAGGACTAGGTCTTCCTCTTGTTTTATCAATTGTAATATTTTTAACGTATCACTATATTGGAGTTTTTGGAAAAAATGCAGCGGAAGATAGTTCAATAAGTCCCTTTTTAGGAAGTTGGATATCAACTTTTGTTATAGCACCTTTTGCTATTTATCTTACTAAAATTGTATCAGCGGATAGAGGGTTTAGTTTTACACTATATGATAAGACAATTCAATTAATCAATAAACTTAAATTAAAAAAATGACTAATATTAAGTTAGATAAAATAGAAGATGCAATTTCTGCAATAAAAAAAGGTGAAATTATTATTGTAGTTGATGATGAAAACAGAGAAAATGAAGGAGATTTTATTACTGCTGCAGAAACAATTGATTCCTCAAAGATAAATTTTATGGCAAAAAATGGGAGAGGATTAATATGTGTTCCAATGTCAGAGAAATTATGTTCCAAACTAAGTCTTGAAAAAATGGTACCTAATAATACGGATCCTCTTGAAACAGCATTTACAGTTTCTGTTGATTTAAAAGGAAATGGAGTAACCTCAGGAGTATCTGCCTCAGATAGATCCAAAACTGTCAAAGCATTAGTTGATGAAAACACAAAACCACAAGACCTTCAAAGACCAGGACATATATTCCCATTAATTGCAAAAAATGGAGGTGTACTAAGACGAACTGGGCACACTGAAGCAGCTATTGATTTTGCTCGACTTGCAGGTTTTAAATCAGCTGGAGTTATAGTTGAAATAATGAATGATGATGGTTCTATGTCTAGATTACCTGAGTTAGTAAAAGTTGCTGAAAAATTTAATTTAAGATTGGTCTCTATAGAAGATCTTGTAGCATATAGGATGAAGAACGACAGCTTAATTAGTAAAAGCTTTGATAAAGATGTTGAAACTAACTTTGGAACTTATAGATTAAGAGCTTACAAACAGACTAATAATGATCAAGTTCACATAGCATTAACTCTTGGTAAATGGAATAAAGATGATATTATTTTAACAAGAATAAATTCATCAGTTGTTGATAATGACGTTACTAAGATATTATCAGGAACTAATGAAAAAAAATATGATAAAATTTTTGATAAGATTAATAGAGTAGGCAAAGGTGCAGTAATTTTTATTAATCAAAATCAATCATCAGAAAATATATTAGAAAAACTTAACTCAATGAATGAAGATTCTGAAAAACCTAAAATTGATTTTAGAGATTTTGGAATTGGTGCCCAAATCTTGCATGATTTGGATATTTCTAAAGTTAATCTCCTAAGTAACTCAGAACAAAAGCATCGTGTAGGACTTTCTGGTTATGGACTAAGCATTGTAAATTATACTAACTATTAAATGTATCTAACCAAAGTTTTACAGCCATATAAGAGACCATTATTAGAAGTGTAATCCTTATTACTTTATCACCTTTTTTGACTGACCATCTGCTTGACAGCCATGCTCCGACTATAGAACCAAGAACCATCCAAAGACCTACCATCCATAATATTTTACCATCTAAAGCAAAAATTGCTACAGCGGCAATAGAATAAACAAATACAGAGAAAGCTTTAATTGAATTAGTTCTTAATAGATTAATTCTATTTAATTGAGTAAGAAGAAGCATTATCACAATTCCAACTCCAGCTTGAAGAAATCCTCCATAAATACCAATGAAAAAGAAACCTATCAAACCTCCAATTAAATATTTACCTGATAGTCTTTCAGGTAGATCTAAGGATGCAATCGATTTAGATCTAAATACAATTATTATACCGACGGTAATCATAATAATTGCTAGAAATCTCTTAAATGTGTCTCCATCTATATCAATAGCAATTCTAGCTCCAATTATCGCTCCAAATGTAGCCACTATTCCAAAATATAAACCATATGGATGAGTTACAATTTTTTTGCTTCTGTAACCATAACTAGCAACTAGAGCAGCTGAAATAACCATAAGCCTATTAGTTCCATTTGCAGTAGCTTCATCTAGACCCATAAAAAGAATTAATACTGGTAAGGTAACTAATGAACCTCCACCTGCTAAAGTGTTTACAACACCAGCAAAAAGTCCAATTCCAACAAGCAATAAGATTGAGTTTATATCTAACAGCACAATATTAAAAGTAAGATAATTATTTTTTGATTCACCTTAGAATAAAATATTTTTTTATACCTAAAATCATGTATATTTGCATCTGGATTTGGAGAAATGGCAGAGTGGTCGAATGCGGCAGTCTTGAAAACTGTTGAGGGTCATACCTCCGGGGGTTCGAATCCCTCTTTCTCCGCTTAATACCTTTAAACCTCTACTTTTTTGTAGGGGTTTTTTTATGAATTTGATATAAAATATTAACTACCTCCTAATTTTCCAGCTACATAACCTCCGCTCCAAGCAGCTTGAAAATTATAACCACCAGTTATAGCATCAACATCAATTACCTCTCCTGCAAAATATAAATTATTTACTTTTTTACTCTCCATGGTATTTAGGTTTATCTCATTTAAATCAATTCCTCCACAGGTTACAAACTCTTCTTTAAAGGTTGTTTTACCAGAAACTTTGTAAATATCTTGAGTTAATATGGTGATTAGTTGTCTAAATTTCTTTTTTCCAATCTCATTCCACTTCTTTTCAACCGGTATCTCAACTTTTGATAATAAATAAATCCAAAGACGGTTGGGAATCATAAATGCTTTGTGATTACCTATTCCCTTTTGAGGATGCAATTGGCTATACTGTTGGAGTTTATTAAAGAGTAAATCCATATTTGTTTCATCAATCCAATTAACTTCAATTTCGAATTGATATTCCTGTTCACTCAATAATCTAGCTCCAAATGCAGATGCCTTTAAAATTGAAGGTCCACTCATACCCCAATGAGTTATTAATAAGGGTCCATCAGTTTGGATTTTGCTATTTTTAATCCTCACACGAGTATTTTCAACAACCAATCCCATAAGTTCTATTATAGGTTCATTTGGCATATTAAAAGTAAATAATGAAGGGATTGGATGAATAATATTATGACCCAATTTTTGTAACCATTCAAATCCTTTAAGTTTAGGACTTCCTCCTGTTGCAATGATAATTACATCAAATTGTTGGTTGGGTTGGTCTTTAAATTTGAGCTTCCACCCTATTTTCTCTTGTTCTATATTTTCAATGGTTTTACCTAACTCTAAAGCAATCTTTAAACGGTTAATTTCACCTATCAAACAATCTATTATACTTTGTGAGTTATTGGAAACAGGAAATATCCTGCCATCCTTTTCTGTTTTTAATGGAACTCCTCGGGTTTCAAACCAATCAATTGTGTCAGTTGTACTGAATTGATAAAAAAGTGATTTTAATTTTTTACCACCTCTAGGATAAGCATCACAAAGATCTGATATATCAGTGCAGTTATGAGTAACATTACAACGTCCTCCACCAGATACCTTAACCTTAGAGAGCACTTTAGATGTTTTTTCAAAAAGGATTACTTGATGGTTAGGATGATTTTCTTTTACTGATATTGCTGCAAAAAAACCAGCTGCTCCTCCTCCAATTATAGCAACCTTTTTTGTTTCCACAATCTAAATTATTTATTTTTTTTTAAATCATTTTAAAATTCTAAATTTATGAAACATATATGTATACTAATTCTAAAAAAGTTGGCTTAATTTCAGGGCCATTAGCATTCATTCTAATATTATTTTTCTTTCAACCAGAAGGTTTAAATCTAAGAGCTAATGCTATTCTTGCATCAACAGCATGGATTGCAATATGGTGGATTACAGAGGCTATACCAATAGCTGCAACAGCATTATTGCCTATTATTTTATTTCCCTTAACTGGTGGATTAGGACTATCCGAAACAACTGCTTCTTTTGGACACAAATATGTTTTTTTATATATAGGTGGTTTTATAATAGCAATAGCCATCCAAAAATGGAATCTACATAAACGTATAGCATTAAATATTATCAATTTAATTGGAACTAATGTGGTAAATATTATTCTTGGATTTATGATGGCTACTGCATTTATGTCAATGTGGATTTCAAATACAGCGACTGCAGTTATGATGTTACCTATTGCAATTGCAATAGTAACTCAATTAAAAGATGATCCTAATACTATTGAGAAAGAAAATTTAATTTTTGGAAAGGCTTTAATGTTAGGTATTGCTTATAGTGCTTCTATTGGAGGTTTAAGTACTCTAATTGGAACACCTCCTAATTTAGTCTTAGCAGGTGTGGTAGAGGAAACTTTTGGCTATGAAATCACATTCGCACAATGGTTTAAATTTGGTTTTCCAATTTCTATAGTATTATTATTTCTATGCTGGAAATATCTTACGAGTTTTGCGTTTAAGTTTGAACAAAAAAAATTTCCTGGAGGAAGAAAAGAGATAACTAAACAATTAAAAGCATTAGGTCAAATTAGCTATGAAGAAAAATTAGTTGGACTAATATTTGGCTTAACTGCATTTGCATGGGTTAGTCGATCTTTTTTATTAAAATCAATTATTCCATCCATTGATGATACAATTATTGCAATGATAGGAGCAATTATCATTTTCTTAATACCTACTAAAAACAAAGAAAGACAACTTATAAATTGGGAAGAAGCTGTAAAACTACCCTGGGGAATTTTATTGTTATTTGGAGGAGGAATGGCTCTAGCTGCTGGTTTTAAAGAAAGTGGATTAGCTTTATGGATAGGCTCTCAAATGACCTTGTTAGATGGTATCTCATTATTTTTACTGGTTATCATTTTAATTACTGTAGTTAATTTTCTAACAGAGATCACATCTAATTTAGCAACTACAGCAATGTTGTTACCTATTCTATATCCAATGGCAATTACAATAGATGTCCATCCATTCATTTTAATGGTTTCAGCAACAGTTGCAGCAACTTGTGCATTTATGTTACCAGTTGCAACACCTCCTAACGCCGTAGTTTTTGGATCAGGATATTTACGCATACCTGATATGGTTCGTGTAGGTATATGGATGAACTTACTCTCAATTATTCTGTTGACTCTTTTTGTATTCTTTTTACTTCCTTTTTTATGGGATTTTGATCCATTAGTTTTTAAAGTTCCAGAATAATATTAATCGTTTTTTAATTAAAATTTTTTAAAAATATTTCATTACTATTTAATTAATTTAAATTTTATTTTATCAAAATTTTTTAGTTGAGATAAATTATTTAAAGATTTCTCATTTAATTGAAGTATTCTAGAATATCCTCCTGTTGTTTGACAATCTCTATGAAGAATTATAATATTTCCTGAAGGAGTCAGTTGAACAGTTCCTGGTAATACTGGAGATGAAATAATTGATTTGGATTTAGTTTGAATTTGTTCTGTTAAATTATAAGCCATTCTATTGTTAATACCTATTGTGAATTCTTTATTGAATAAATTATGTAAAGAATCTTTCTTAAGAATACTAAATTCAGGTCCACTAAAAACATTCAAAAAACTACTTGTTGTTAATTTTAGTTTATGATTAACAACAAAATTTAATTTATTATTATTTGATACTTTAATTTCATCTCCCTTTTTTAAAAAATAAGTTGAAGTTATATTCTTTAAAGAAGATTTGCTTCCCAAGTATTTTTCACTAGCTATACCTCCTGAAAAAGCTAAATAACATCGAGCAGCATTTGATGTTTGATTAATTTTTAGAATATCTCCTAACTTAACATCTATAGGCTTATATAATTCTATTTTTTTATCATTAATTGTCGGATTAAAATCTCCACCAGTTATAGATAAAGTATAGTTATTGTTAAAAAGTAAAGTAGGTCCCATCAAAGTAATTTCTAAAAGAGACTCATTTATATCATTTCCAAGAATTTTATTAGCAATATTCGCACTTTCTTTATCCATAAATCCTGAATACGGAACGCCTATATTTCTATACCCATATCTACCATTATCTTGAATGGTTGAGTATAATCCTGGATCAAGTACTTTTATCATTTAACTAAAATTAGGTTTAAAAGATTTATTTTTTTTCAGCGTTTCAAACGATGATTTTGAAATCTCTAAAAATTTAATTTTGTCTCCTGGATTAACAAAACATGGAGTTTTTGATTTTAAATTGAAAAACTCTAAAGGAGAGGCTCCAATAATATGCCATCCTCCTGGACTATCTTGGGGGTAAATACACGTTTGATTCAAAGCAATACCTATTGAACCCTTTTTTATTTCAAGAGAAGGTTTAAGTTTTCTTTCACAATGGAGTTTATAATCAGTAGTTCCTAAATACATAAAACCAGGTAAGAAACCCATAGAAATAACATCATATATTTTAGATTTATGTAATTGAATAACCTCATTCTCAGATATTTTTTTTGATTTTGAAAATTCCTCAAGATCAGTAGCATATTTGAAATCATAACACACTGGTATTTCCCATATTTTACTTTTCTCTTTTTGAGTTATGTTTTTAGGATTTACATTCTTTATTTTATTTAAGAAATCATTGGTTGAAATTTTATTTCTTTTATAAATGATAAGCAATGAGTTTATAGACTGAACAGCATCAATTAGATATTCATTAAAATCATGTTCAATTTTAATTTTAAGAGAAGAAATTTTATAAACTAATTCAGAATTTATATTCGAATCGAAGGTAATTAAGATGGAATTTTCATTGTAAATAAAATATTTCATAACATTATTTATTCTTAAAAACTCTATTAATCTCTTTAAGGATTTCTATTGAGTTATTAGTATCCGAATGAATACATATTGTATCAAATATTATTTCACGAGTATCTCCTGTAATTGTTTTAACTGCATTTGAGTTTATAATTGAAGTTAAATGATTAATAACTTCCTTTGGATCATTTATAATTGCATTTTCTTTTAGCCTTGAGACTAAGCTTAAATCATCATTATAATTTCTGTCTCCAAATACTTCGTAGACTATATCAAATCCTCTTTTTAAAGCTAACTTTTCAATCTTAGATTTATATGGCACATATAATGAATATTTTGATTTATAATCTTTTAATGTATCAAGATATAGTTCTGAAAGCTCTAAATCATGTATCATCTCGTTGTATAATGCACCATGAGCTTTAATATGATTTATTTTCTTTCCATATGAATTAGCTATACTCTCTAGGGATTCAATTTGACTAATTATACTGGAAGATAATTCAGGTTTTGAAATATCCATTTTTTTTCTTCCAAAATTTAATCTATCAGGATAGGATGGGTGAGCTCCAATTTTAACATTACATCTAATTGCTATCTCAATACATTCTATCATACTATCACTATTTCCAGCATGACCACCTGAGGCAATATTACATGAGTTAATTAGTGGCATAATTAAATGTTCATTGTTTAAACCCTCTCCTAAATCACAATTAATATTTAACATTATAAAAGAGAAATTAAACCCTTAGATCCAAGTATAATGGAGATGATAACTATAAAAACACCCAGAACATTTTGAAACCTATAATTGTATTCACTGCTAATTATATTCTTATTATTTATTAACCACAAGAGTATTATAGCTATTATTGGCAGCAAAAGACTATTTGAAAACTGGGCAAACTTTATTATTTCAATAGGATTAATATTAATCATTGAAATTAATACACCTATAAGTAGAATAAAAAACCAAACCAGTCTAAATCTTCTGCTCTTAAGTGAATCGTTCCAACCAAAACAACTTTTAGCAACGTATGCTGCTGCTAAAGGAGCAGTAATTGAAGAAGTAATTCCGGAAGCAAATAAACCTACCCCTAAGAAATAAATTGCAAATTTTCCATAAAGAGGTTCTAATCCTTTCGCTAAATCCATTACACCTGTAACATTTTGGTTTGAAACAGAAGCAGCTGTTATTATTATTGACAAAGACACTATTCCTCCCAGAAGGATTGAAATGAAGCTTTCTAATCTAGCAACTTTAAGTTTATTAATTGAATTCCATTTTTCAGAGACCAGTGATGAGTGAAGAAAAATGTTATATGGTACTACTGTTGTACCTATTAGGCCTAATATAATAATCAGGTTATCAGAATTAATTTTAGGCTTAAACATTCCATTTAACAGATTAGTTATATCAGGTTTAGTAATAATAGCTGTAACAAAAAATGATAAACTCATAACTAATACAAGAAATATAAGTGATCCTTCAATAATTTTATAATCTCCTTGATAAAGTATTATAAATGCAATTATTCCAATAAAAACTGGAAAATAATTAAATGATTGGTTATTTAGAATTGCTGAAATACCAAGGGATGCTCCAGTAATATTTCCAGCTTCGTAAGCTGCATTTCCAATTAAAATAGAAGAAATTATTAGTAATATTATAAATCTATTTAGTAAAACTGATTTTATTGAAGTTCTTATAACCTCTGCTAAATTCATTCTGGTAACTAAACCGATTCTTAATGACATTTCCTGAAGTACAATTGTAGAAAATGTAGATAAAATAATTGCCCAAATTAATGAGTATCCAAAAGAAGCACCAGCAATAGTACAGAGAGTAACAGTTCCAGGTCCAATAAATGCAGCAGCAATTAATACACCTGGCCCTATATCTCTAAACCATTTCATTATGGAACTTGAATCTTATCTCCAAGCAATATTGCATTTAGAAATAGTCTATTTGTCCCATACCATGAGCCTCTAAAATTGGGATTATCAGAAAACATAACCGCTCTTCCTTTTCCAATTTTTGATATTAATAAAGAAATTGAAGAATCAAGTTTTTCTGCATTATTATCTGTTATAAATCCATCTATCAATGGATCGCTAGTATACCTTACAACAGATGAATATTCATTCTCTGATGGTTGAATCCATACAGTATTATTTCTATAAACTGGAATTTTAGAATCCTCATATCCAAATCCTATAGGATGTGTTAAATCAACTTGGGCATTTAATATAATACCACCTATTCTTTCTTTTCCTCTATTGTCCTCTGCATCGATATATGGTTGATAATCTTTTTTACTATCATTTTTATCGGATTTAAGTAGTTTTTCGTTTACAATTCCTTTATCAATAAGGAATTTTGAACCAGAACCTATTGAAATAATTGTGTTGCCATTACTTGCCCAATCTTTAATTTTCTTTATTTGATCTTCATTAAAATCATAACTTCCAGATACTATTACCATTGTTGTGTAGGTATCCAAAGAAACTCTATCAAAATTTCTAATAGGTATTTTTGAAATTGGCATTCCCACTCTCTGATCTAAAAGATGCCATACTTCTCCTGCCTCATAAGATCTAACTCCAGTTCCTACTAACATCATTGCTTTTTGTTTTTTTAAGGGAGAAACATATCTACTTCCAAGATCAATTCCACCTGAACTTAAACCAGAAGGAGCAGAATAAATGTTTACTTGAAATTTATTCTGAATATTTTCAAGTTTACTAAATAATTCTTTTGGACTAATTTTTTGAAGACTTACTGGAATTACTAGAGATCCATAATCAAATTGAATAAGTCCACTAGAAGTATTTATGGTAAATGGCTTAAAAGCAGTTGATACTAAAATATCACTATTGACTAAACTGTTAATTACTGCTGGAATATTATAATCAACAGAATTAATTAAATAAGCATATTGAGATTCATCTATTTTATTTACGGTAAACAGATTATCAAGATTATCAAGTTCAACACCTTGAATATCTTTTGATGAAGAGTTATAATCAATATCGTAAAAGTTAGCAATTGACCAAGCTGAAGCATCATAAAAAACACTATCTCTAAATTCAGTATTAGTTTCAAAGATGGATCTCACAGTTCTATAATTCTTTTGTTTTGTTGGAACGAAGAAATTATCATTGTCTTTTAATACACTTATATCATGAATCATTAATTTATCAATAAATGCTTTAGTCTTATTTCTGTCTTTTCCCATTTTGAAAGAATAACCCTTTATTCTTTTTTTATCTGCAT
>Ga0213869_10002215_pt1 | contig 13688 bp, 8 predicted proteins | sample PICome_10_FD_160083 | JGI IMG/M metagenome (GOLD analysis project Ga0213869, IMG submission 160083) | Coastal seawater microbial communities near Pivers Island, North Carolina, United States - PICO132 | ecosystem: Environmental > Aquatic > Marine > Coastal | place: USA: North Carolina...
TCACATTATAACACCGATAAATATAAAAAACAATATCTTATTCGGAGTATACAATGGTATCGCCAGTATTTAATAGTGCAACACCCAGACAGCAAGAATTGCTTAAACGCAGTGCCGACGTCCTGGGTGGGTTCAATGCCGAAAACGACATAACTAGTGTTACTTATGCTACCGGAACAGAGGTCCCTGAGAGCATTAGCTATATAACTAGCACAGATAGTGCAACAAGAAATGTTATTAGTAATTACGGAGAGATGGGCCTAAGACCAGACGAATTAGACAAAATTTCACAAAATCGACAAGCTTTACAACGTCAGGAAAGTTCTAATAATATATCAGTTGAATCTGAAACAAACCGAACTGTATCGGCTTCGTTATTTGACGATGTTAATACTACCGGACAAGATGTTATTAACACTGGCAGTAATATAATTAAAAATGCTGTCGCAGCCCGGCTCGATAATAGCGCCTTAGGCAAAGGTGCAGAATTGTTATCACAAGTTGCTCCTAATTTGTATGCAAATATTGTTGGACGATTTCCTAGCGCAGGAAGTGATACTCGTGTTAAGATTTCAGACCCAAGCGGTAGACTATCGCAATTAGGCGGAGCACTCTACCCTTTGCGAAGAACTGATTATAAAGTAATTTTTCCATATACTCCAGAAATAACTATCAATCATCAAGCAAACTATCAAGATCTTAGCCCAACACACAGCAACTATGAATATTTGTTTTATCAAAACAGTGTAGTTAGCGAAATTAATATTAGCGCAGTGTTTACTGCAAGAAATCCACAGGATGCCGAGTATGTGTTAGCAGTACAACACTTTTTTAGGAGTGCAACTAAAATGTTTTCAGGAAATGACGATATTGCTGGTCTGCCTCCGATTGTGTGCAGATTAGAAGGTCACGGAGATCTTCAGTTTAGTTATGTGCCGATTGTAGTAACTGGGTTTAATACAGTGCTGCCAAGCGATGTTGATTACATTAGTGCAGGAAGTACCACAAGTAATGTTGGAAGAGTGCCAACAATGCAAACTATGAGTATAGTAGCAAAACCAATCTACAGTAGAAACAGAATCACTAATCAGTTTAGCCTTGATAGTTTTGCTCGCGGGAATTTATTAGGTAGTAAAACAACTGGCACCGGAGGATTCATCTAATGGCAGTAAGATATGGTCAAAGTAGTCCGTATAAAAATACAGGATCGTTTAGTAATGCATTAGATGTAATGAAGCATAGGACTATATCTAAACAACCCGACGATGTAGTATTTCAGATCAACAGCATATATGCACTTCGTCCAGACAAACTAGCATATGATCTTTATGATGATGCTGGATTATGGTGGGTATTTGCAGCCAGAAATCCAAATGTTATCGAAGATCCTATATTTGATTTTCAAACTGGAAAAACAATATATCTTCCTAAAAAAAGTACACTGAACACAGACTTAGGATTATAACGTGGCAAGAAAACAGATAACTGACAGGAGCAGTGCTTCTGACCGAGCACAAGCTGCCGACGAGCTAAGACAAGCTCAGGCAGACTTTGAGCAATGGTTCGAAAACGCAAAAGTTGATCCTAACACGCCAAGAGATATATTCAAGGGCGTTGATTATGGTCCACTGATTACGTATAGAGATTTAGCAAATCAAAAAAGAATAATTGCCGGAAATTACGATTATGTAGATTTTGGAAACTTAGCAGGCCCAACTGTTGGAAATAAAATTGTCATTGGTGGGGATGACTTTTTTGTACCAGGATTTGGTAGTAATCCTGATGTAATACCTACAACACTTGCACCCTTGTCAACTATTGTAACCAATGATGATGCTGCAATACCTTTAACAAATGTCACAGATATACCAGGACCTGGTCTTGCACTTGGTAGTATTGATAATGTAACAAACAATGATGTAGCAAACATTGGGGATCGAGTTGATCAAATTACAGACAACAACGACAGTTTAATTGCATTTGGCGGGCCTGGTGATACTATACCAATAACAGTGTCTAATAATGTTAGTGTTAATGCCAATGATCCACGCGGTAGAAACCAAATACCATCAACACCTGGCGTTTCAAATTTAGATGATAGCGGAAGTGTAAGTGGCACTGGAATTGAAAGTGGTTCAGTGACTGGTAGATTTGATACAAAAGGTCAAATTGAAACTTCTGATACAATTGATAGCGAAAGAGTTGACGGAAAGATAGGTACAACAGATGGTTCTGTAGGTACAACTAATAGTAATATATCCGACAGTGATGCAGTTAATGTAAGTTCACTGGGACAAGCCAGAGACGCCGGCGGCGTTGGCTTATATGAAGTTAATCCTGCTGATTTAGAAATAAGACAAAATGTTCTACACAATTATGTTAACTGGACTTACAATATCGGTATGTATATGCTTGACATTAATTCTTTTACAAGTATAACCACCAATGGTGGAGTTACAGATCCAGCCAATGAATTAAAGAATTTGTTGTTTCGCAGCGGTGGCGCTGGAAGAAAAGGTATACTTGGAGAACAAAAAGATTATTATATTGAAAATTTTAGATTTACCAGTGTAGTGGGGCAAAATAGCAAAGGAGCAAGAAGTAGCAATAATTTTGATATTGCGTTCGACATACACGAGCCATATGGTGTAGCATTTTTAGCAGAGTTGGTGCAGTTAGCACATTCCAAGGGCATAGAAGATCATTTTGAAATACCTTATTTGTTGGAAATTAAATTCAATGGTTATGACAGTTCTGGAAATCCTGTATCAAATATTCCTCAGTCTGGACCTAAGTATATTCCAATAAAAATCATTGATATAAAATTTTCAATTAACAGTGCTGCAACAGTCTATCATGTAAGTGCAGTGCCGTATGCACATATTCCATTGCAAGATCAGCATGATGCATTTATAAGAGACAATATCAGTTTAACAGGCGAAACTTTTGAACAATTAATTGCTAGTTTAAGTAGACATTTAAACCAAGCAGAAGCAAACAAAGCATTAGAAGAACAAAGACAAGCAGACACATATGAATTTTTAATATCAGACGAAGATTTAAAAAATAGTAAAGTTGGGTTTACCCATGCATCACAGGGTGGTGTTGTTGATGTAGCACGACAAGGCATGTCTGGGCAAACCGACGAAGCTGTGCAACTTAATGCTAATAGCACAATTAAAAGTGCAATACAAGCTATTTCTAATGCAACTGACTTTGGTGCCAGGTACAACACAACTGGGCAACCTGAAAGCAACCAGGGCAACGAAAACCGACCGTACAGATTAATTAAAGTTATTCCGTTGGTAAAGGAATTAGGACCATATAATACCAGTAGCATGAGATATAGAAAAACTGTGGTATTTAAAATTGAAACACAAAAAATGTATGGTTTTATAACACCCGGGATGCCAAATGCTGGTGCACAAACAAGAGGTTGGCAAAAAGAATACAATTGGATTTTTACTGGAAAAAATCAAGATATTGTCGATTTTCAAGCAGAGTACAACATACAGTATTTTCAAATTAGAAATAGTTTTGTAGATCAAAAAGGCAGAGTAACTGGAACAATTAGTATCCCAGGAGAAATGCCAGCAAATAGAAATTTAACTCGTACTGCTGCCGGCGGCAATACATTTAATCCTGCTTTAAGATCAACTAGTCAACCAGTCACAGATCAAGTATATAATAGCTACAGGGGTGCAGGTCATCAACAAGCAAGTGACAACATGGATAATGTATTAAACAACCCTGGTGCTGATATGATTGTAGTAGACCTTACTATAATTGGAGATCCGGATTGGATACCCCAGGACAGAAGTATATTACCTAAAGAAAACAGCAGTAGCGGTGATGCTAGAATTGTTAACGGCAGTCTAGCAGTTGATTCTCATGACAGCTTTGTTATGTTAAAGTTTAAGACTCCTAGAGATTATAATCCAGAAAAAGGATTAATGCAAATCGATACCGAGCAAACTTTTGTACAGGGTCTGTATCGAGTTATTATACTCGAAAGCGTTTTTGAATCTGGCAAGTTTCAACAAAATTTAAAAATGGTTCGAATTCAAGATCAAGTTAGCAACGATGCTTCAAATATTCCTCCTCTTACATCAGATGAAGAATTTGCAGAGTTTGTAGCAGAAATTTCAGCTGACCCAGATCGAAGCGTTACTGGGAGACTTGATACTAAAGGACAAATACAAACCAATAGCAAAGTTAATGTTAACCCGCCCCAGGCTGATAACGATTTTGATGGCACGGGTGTCTCTAACTTTAGAGTTCCAGTTGGGACAGTTAGCAGTGCAAGACCGGCTGGTCCGGATGGAAATCAACCCTTAATAAGAGCAGGTGACGAAACTAATGCACTTGATGCATTAGCAGACACCGACAATCTATTTAATGGAAATTAAAATGAATAAGGTTATATACTAATATGAGTTATACACCAAATAATGCCTGGAACAACAGTTCACAAACCGGTCTTGCAAGCAATCCGGGACCATTCCTTGCTGAAGTAATGAAAAATGATGATCCCCTTTATAGCGGAAGACTGTTAGTTTACATCCCAGACTTTGGTGGTGATCCAAAGCAAGAAAGTAGTTGGCTTTTGGTAAGATACATGAGTCCATATTATGGAATTCAGCCACTGAGCAATCGTCTTGCTGCTGAGCCATCTGGTGTCACTGAAAGCTATGGTATGTGGATGACTCCGCCGGACTTGGGTGTTAAAGTCTTGGTGATGTTTATCAACGGCGACCGAAGCAAAGGTGTGTGGATGGGTTGTTTGCCTGAAATAGGATCACATGGTTCTATACCTGGTAACGACAAAGGTGATTTTGATATATTTGAAAATCAAAGTGCAGCAAACAACGATATACAAAGTATACCTAGACCTGACCATAGTACTGCTCCAACATTTACACAACAAGGACTAGATACCGATGCGCAACGTGGCAAGACAATAACCACTAGCAGTTTAAGAGAATCTCCGTCTAAGGTTTTTGGAATGAATACTCCAAGCGGGCATAGTTTCTTTATGGACGACGGTGCTGAAGATGGCACTAACAAAATGTTACGACTTCGCACTGCTGCTGGTAATATGATTATGATGAATGATGACACAGGATTTGTTTACATAACCAATGCCAAAGGAACAGGATGGATAGAACTTAGTCCTAATGGGTTCATTGACATTTATGGCCAACAAGGTATTAGTATAGGCACACCGGGAAATATCGACATGCATGCTGCTGGCAATATCAACATGCATGCTGGGCAAAATATTAAAATGGTAGCAGAAAAAGAAGCAAAGTTCCAGGGCACTGAAAAAGCTAAAATTTATGGCAATAAGTTGTTTCTCCAGGGATCTGACAGTTTAGAAATGTATAGTTGCGGAAAAATCAAATCAACCGGCAGCAAAGGTATGCACTTTAAAAGTGAAGGAAATTTCATCCTTGAAGGAAGAATTTTTAAATGGAATTCTGGCAGTGCAGAAGAAGCTGGGCAAGTTGCTCCTGACATGCCTACGGAAATTACTGGATATACTAGCACAGTATTACGAGCACCAAACCAGGAACCCTGGAAAGGCCACGATGAGTCATACGAAGAAACTCCTAAGGGTAAACTTACTAATAACAACAGCGTAACTGATAATGCATTAGATCCATTTGGTGGTGCAGGAATACCTATCAATAATATCAATGACATTAATATATTACCAGAAAAATTAAGGCAATCTGCATTTGACCAATTTGGAATAAACGCTGATATTCTCCAAATCGAAAAAGATCTCAATGGCATCGGAATTGATAGAATAGATATTGGAGAAATTAATAAAGTTTTAAGTACTGGAACAAATGAAGGATCTGCAATAATTGGAGATATTGCAAACCGTATTGATGTTACTAATGTGTTGCCTAACACTAAAATTAATAATTCAGCATTTTCAAATAGTATAGGAAACGTAATTGATAATGTAGGCGATATTGACGATATTGTAAATGCTGCAGGAAAAATAAATTTAAAAGACTTGTCATTAAGAGGCTTATCCAGCTCAATCAATGGAGCCGGGCAGCTATTATCAAAGTTTTCTTTATTGCCAGTTAACCCAATAGTTAATGGCGCATTGGCTATTAAGGCAAATATTCAAAATGCAGAAAGTTTAGTTGGACAATTAGCAGCACCGCTTACATCACTTGGTGTACTTTCCGAAAACGTTATAAGCAACAATTTATCCGGGCTAATTGGCACCAATAAATTAACACAATCACTAGGACAAATTGCAAACATTTCAAGATCGGTTAATGGTATTGCCAATGGTCTTAATGTTGTTGAAAATATTAGTACTACAACAATAGGAAATCTCACTGATATTAATGTAGGAAAAATAACCGATACAATTAAAGACTTGCCAATTAATATACCGGACACAATTACAGATATAATTCCTCCAGATATTGGCGATGCATTTGGAGATGCTACATCTGCAATAGGAAACTTAAATGCAACACAAGCAAGCACAATCATTCCAGCAACTCCAGGCGGCGGAAATGCACCAGCAAGTGCAACTGGATCAGACTGTACTACTCCTGTTACAAGAGGAACTGATACTCCGGCAAATCAGGCACAAGGCAATGATGGCAATACTGGCAATGCATATGCAGGAGCACCAGGAAATGTAGTTCCGCCAGATGAATTAATCAATGATCCAGAATGGCAATCTGAATTAGCTAATCTAAAACGCCAATTCCCAGAATTAGACGAAAGAGATTTGTATAAAGTTATACAAGGTGAAAGTAGATTTAACAGTACTATTGTAAACAAAGACAGTGGAGCAACTGGATTCTTCCAGTTTATTCCAAGCACTGCCAGAGGCCTAGGAACAACTACTTCTGAAATACAAAAAATGTCCCCGGCTCAACAGCTAAAAGTTTACGGAAAATATTTAGGACAATTTAATTATGCTGGTGGTCCACTAGGTATTATGCAAGCAGCGCCCGGAACTTACAGCAATTTAATTAGAAAGTTTGGCGGCAAATATTCTAATGTTCCTGGAAATTATGAAGTATATTCAACAAGCTCTGCAGCGTGGAGACAGAATCCGGGTTGGCGCGGTCCAGATGGTCGTATTACAATTAATAGCATTAATCAATATTACGGTAAGCAAACATAATTATAATTGATTAACTATTGCCCTAACAATGTATTTCCCTGCGCCTGGGATATTAAAGATATTTCTAGCATCGTCTTCGATAATTCCTAAGTAGTTTGCAGCATTTACTATCATGATTTTTTGTATCATTGCAGTTAATATCCTAATATCTATGTCAATGGACTTTAAGTAAATTTTAGCTTGTTCGCTAAGTGGAACATCAAACACAAAATCTTCAATTGATTCGTTTCTTAGGATTTCAGATATTATCTGTTTATAAGGACCAATGACAAATCCAGAATCTGGATAATTTTCATCTAGACTGATTTTAAATACATCACTGGTATTGAATTTTCTATTCCTAAAACTTTCCTTATAGACATTGTAAAAATTAGCCAATTGATTAGATATACCAACATACCCACCACTGTGGAAAATCAGCTTTCTGCATACTGTTGTCATGATATCATCAAAACTGTCCTGCTGCCGGCTTTTGTTTTTCTTAATTTGGTATGCAATGTATTCTTCTCTAGTTTCTACATTGGCACGATTTTGTACATATATCTCAGCAGCTCTGCTAGGATCATCAGACCACAGTCCGTTTGTCTCAGTGATTGTGGTTATGCTGTTTGGGTTTTCGTCATTGAATGTGCTATTAACACGATTGTATTCAATAGGCTCTAGTCCGTATGTGGAAGCACGTTCTTTGTTTCTTCCTTGCAACATTGCTGATTTAATTCTGCCTCCGTGCATATCTGGTGCTAATAATCTTTGTATAAAGTCAGCTTCGTGGCCAAATCCAGTCTCAACAGCATAAGTTTCTAGACTGCTAGTAAATCCCCAGATATCTCTTATGTTTCCAGTAACTGGAAAATTCCCAGTATTGTATATTATTTCAACACTGCTACCAGTTGGGGGTATAGAAGTTAGTGTTACTGTGTTTTTTTGGCTATCGTAGTTTATTTGTCCACTAGAAAGCTTAATACCAGAAACATAAACTGTAATGTTAGGAGAATCTGAATCCACAATTCCCATTAATTTAAACTCAGATTGAGTTCCATTTCCGGCAAATAACTCAACACCTATTTCGCTAAATCCAATGTCTAGTCCATAAGTTTTTCTTAATTTTTGTTCTTTGTATAGTTGGTAATTGACTTCGTCGTGAAGTCCTTGTATCCGGATAAGTTTTTCTAAATTGTCTCCGGTAGAGTTATTATATAAAAAATCTAATTCAGTTTCGACATAGTTATGTAGATCTAACAATGCATCGTCTATATTTGCGTAATATCCAAGTGAGTATTTCCCACAAGCAACAATAGGATCTAGCCCAGCAACAGCTTGAGCATAAGTGGCAGTAGCAGGAGTTGGATCAGTTAGATATATACCAGCTGGTAATGTTATTTGATTCAACGGATCACTAGGATCAGTAAATGTTGTTACGCCAAACGTATAATCGCCTCTTAGTGTGTCACGTAAGTATTCGAGCAAGTCGGTATAACAATCTAATGTACCTGCAGCAGTCAACTGATTAATAAAGTTAGCAATCTGTGGTAGAGTTTCTGTCACACGATATCCAGCAGCAGTACCAATAAAATCTGCAATTGTTAAATTACTATCACCACTATATTCGCTAGTAGGAGTTGCTTCACGTTTAAGTTCAATGTTTTCTTCTAATCGCATAGGCTGTACTTCGTCTAACAATCCAGATTCTGACGATATAGTTTCCATACTAAACAGTAATGCTCCTAGTTGATCTAACGTAGAAATAGTCAATTCACCTAATATACTAATATGTAAAGATATTTCATTTAGATTAACAAATCTGTTACTGTCTTTGCTATTTGGGAATAGCCAAGTTGGATCTAACAGTACACCTAAATCGGTAACGTTATTGTTTCTTTTGATCCCCAATACTTGAAATGCATTATCAATTAAATCTTTACTGTTAATTTGAAACAAGATACTCTTGGCTAAACTATCATTGCTTGGTTGATTAATTGTTGACACACTAAGTCCTTTGCTAACAAGCATCGGTGCTATTATTTTTTGTGTTGCAGTTGCTCCGTGAATAACCAATTGTTCGACAATTTGTCCTGGTGTTCCTATTCTAAACAAATCTTCGAGATTTGCTAGTTTTCCTAAAGTCATGAGGTCACGACCAGTGCTAGTAATATCACTGCTAAGTGACCCCAGCCCCTGTGTAACCATTGAATTCATGTCATGATATGCTGTGCCGAACATTGCAACTGGATTGTCCTTAACAGCACCAGGAAGTACAGATTCTTGCTTGCCAATTAAGTTAGTGTATCTACCGCCAGCGATTTTGTCAATCTCAAATCCTGGAACTGGTCCTAGTGAATTTGATGATTTTTCACGTGCATTGCCAAAAACTTGTCCTTGTATTTGTGACAAGCTTTGTCCCATTCCTGTGGCTGATCCTGCGGCACCTAATGCTGAACTAAAAATGTTACAAAATTTTGCTAAGTTTCCGTTTCCCAAAACATTGTTGGCAATTTCTATTATAGGTTTACTAATAACATTATTTAAATTACCATCAATGATTCCTGCAGTAGAACCAGTCATGCGTCCAGTTAATCCATTTAGTTTACACCTAACACCTGTATGCATTAGCAGTTCGGTTGTGCTAGAAACAAATGTGTGAATTGTTGCAGGAGTTTCGTAGTTTGGAGCATCACGCAATAGATTAATTATTTCTTCATTTAATCCAATAGGATAACAAGACTCGTATGTATTTGTTGCAGTCACAAGAGACGCAGGAATTTGCAGGCCTTGATTTTTTAAAATACTATGAGTTGCTGCTACAGCAATACCACTTACTGCAGTGCCGCCAGTTGACTTGTTTCTGTTAAAGTCGTTTGCAGGGTTACATGATGTTTGCTTTTGTTTTTCTATCTCAATTGCAGCGTTTGATGCCGACGGGTTTGATAAATTTTCAAATGCTTGCGGATTGAGTTCACCTCCACTAGACCCATCATTTAAAAACATGCCTTCACCGGCTATCTGTTTACTGTCTGCTCGTTGTTTTCCCTGCGATATGCCCTGGTCTAACGTGTCAGTGATAGTACTTTCATCTAATGCAACAACACCAGGGATACCAATTTGTCTACTTTCGAGTTGATCAAAATAAATGCCCCAATTGTATAATCCAATTGCACAAAAACGATTATCCAATAAACTATTTCCTATTAGACCAGATATAAAATCTATATATAAACTTGCATTGTCCGCGGGCAACAACACAGATCCTTGTCTAACCAACTGTACGTTAACAGCCCACCCACTGGCACTTTTGCTACTAACATAAACATTAGTTCCTCCACCATTAGCTACTATTGACGGATATACATCTGATGGAATTAATGCACTAGCCTGATCTAACAAGTCAATTATTGGCTGGTTTGGTAGTAGAGTTGAATTGTTTACTGCGGCTCTAGTGCTGGAGTTGTTAAATTCACCAACCTGTGTACCTTCAAGTGTGCCCGGTGATAATGTTGTTCCGTTTATTCTCAATGGAATATGGCATCTGTTGCTTAGTGACATTGATTAATTACCTATAATAAAATCTTTACTTCCGCCGCGACGACTATGCCCGCAACTGTCTGAATTTCCAATAACATTCGCTGGCATGCTGTTGATTATAAAACTTCCAATGCCGCCTTTTGTAGTAGCACTGCAGTGGATTGAAACTTTTGGACAAGGTTTGTGTTTAGCCACCGAAGTGCCGTTTACTACAGCGTTTTTACTGTTTACTTTAAAGTTACCTTGGCCTGACAGTGCAGCACCGCCTGCACTGTTTTTGTCGCCTTTTCTCACTATACCTGGCATGAATGATCCTTGTTGTAGTGTATTTAACAATAATTAAACTGCTACTATTTTAGTCTATCGAGTATTTCGTTTTGGCGCATAGTTTTAAGAGATTTCCATCCCCCAGGGATAAATCTTTCTCCATCTGAGTAAAATTGTGGTAAAAACTTGTCTCCTTGCTGAATTAAAAAATCTGCACTATGTTGATCCAGTCCAACATCAATTTCGGTATAAGGGATATCTAAATCATCAAGAAAATTCTTAGCTTCGAGACAACCATTGCATCCTTGTTTTGTATAAACTAAAAGGGTTTTCATATCATTATATATGCCTTTAAAATTTGTGGTAAATATTAGTATGGCACTTTATAAAGGTTACGACACAGTAAATAATAACAGCACCAAAGTTCGGCTCGAAGACGCCGAACTTATTAAGCGTGATTTGTTAAATCATTTTAATATTCGCAAAGGTGAAAAACTTATGCGTCCTGATTTTGGCTCTATAATTTGGGATGCATTATTTGAGCCAATGACAGAAGATCTTCGTGACGCCATAGTCGATGATGTAGTTGAAATTGTTAATTACGATCCCAGGATTGTTGCTGATAAAGTGCTAGTTGATGAATACCAAAATGGAATATTAATCGAACTACACATAAGATACAGCAATCTAAATCAAACAGAAAATTTAAAATTAATGTTCGATCAAAGCGTAAATTTTGTCACCTATTCATAATAATAGCGTTTTACAAAACAGATAAATATCTGATAGATAGGGAATATCAATGTCAACATCAATACGTCAGAGCAACCTTTTTGCAGCAGAAGATTGGAGAAAGTTATACAACACTTTCCGTAGTGCTGACTTCCAAAGTTACGACTATGAAACCTTGCGCAAAAGTATGGTTGACTACCTAAGAACTTATTATCCCGAAGACTATAATGATTATATCGAAAGTAGTGAATTTATTGCGCTACTTGATTTGATTAGTTTTATGGGACAAAGTATCAGTTATCGCGGTGATTTAAACTTTAGAGAAAATTTCCTACAGACGGCAGAACGTAGAGACAGTGTGTACCGAATGGCAAACATGTTAGGATATAATCCTAATAGAAATCAAGCAGCATCGGGTATGCTGAAAATTGTCAGTGTTAACACTACAGAAGACATTATAGATAGTAATGGCAATAATCTTGCTAACCGTACGATTAACTGGAATGATCCCACTGACAGTAATTGGCTAGAAAAGTATACTACGATAGTTAACAGTGTATTGACAAGCAATCAAAGAGTCGGCAAGCCAGCAAGTAGCTTTAGAATTGGTAATACTAGACACGATCTTTACGAATTTAACACTAGACCAAATCAGATACCATTATTAAATTTCAGCAGCTCTGTTGATAATATCAGCATGAATTTTAACATATACAATGTTGGATTAAGCAGCACAAATGGTGTTTACGAAAAGTCCCCAGGTCCTGGTGATACTTTTGGATTTTTATACAAGAACGATAGCGAAGGTAACCGCAGTCCTAATACTGGTTTCTTTGTAGGATTTAAACAAGGTAATTTAAATAATCTTGATTTCACCATTGGTGAAAGAATTCCTAATAGATTAGTAAGTTTAAATGTTGATAACATCAACAACACTGACACGTGGTTGTTTGAAATCAATGATGCAGGTGCTTATATAGATCAATGGACTGAAGTTGAGCAACTACGTGATAGTAATGTTATCTATAATAACGTAGCTCAAGAAAACAGAAAAATATTCAGTGTATACAGTAGAGCAAATGATCAAGTTGATTATGTTTTTGGCGATGGGGTGTTTAGCGAAATACCAGTTGGAATTTTTAGAGCAGTAACTAGAACTAGCAATGGTCTTAGTTATACCATAACACCGACTGAAATGCAAAATGTTAATGTTGATCTTCCATATGTGACAAAATCAGGCAAAACTGAAAGACTTAGAATGACTTTGTCTTTGCAAAGCACTATTAGTAATGCAAGCACAAGAGAAAGTTTAAATCAAATTAAGCTTAAAGCGCCACAAAATTTCTATAGTCAAAATCGTATGGTCAACGGCGAAGACTATAATACTGTTCCATACATCAAGTATGGAGATATATTAAAAATCAAAAGTGTAAACAGAACCAGTAGTGGTATCAGTAGATTTCTAGAACTTAAAGATGTTACAGGAAAGTATAGCAGTACTAATATTTTCTGTGAAGATGGCTACACATACAAAGAAGAAGACAGCTTTAGTAGTAAATTTACTTGGACTACTGCAGCTGATGTACAAAGTTTTATTTCCAACCAGCTTGGTAATATACTCAAAGCCAAAGAAAGTATAAATCTTTATTATTATAGTTACAGTACTAAAGTACCACCGACTACCTATTGGGTTAAAGGCACTGCTGAATCTACTACAAGCACAGGTTTTTTTGTATTAAATTCTGATTCTACTCCGTACGAAGTACAACAAATCGACAGCTTTACTGCAAATAACAGGAAGTTCATTGAGCCAGGTGCTTTGTTGCTGTTCCGGGCACCTAGTGGATATTATTTTGACATTGACAGATCATTGACTGCAGGCACTCCAACTCAGGACGGTCAAGTTACTGAATTATGGGCTAGTGTTAAAAGTGTAGAAGATGATGGTACTGCACTTGGCAACGGTTGGTTAAACAATCAACCACAAGGACCTGGTCCA
>Ga0213869_10002220_pt1 | contig 13668 bp, 35 predicted proteins | sample PICome_10_FD_160083 | JGI IMG/M metagenome (GOLD analysis project Ga0213869, IMG submission 160083) | Coastal seawater microbial communities near Pivers Island, North Carolina, United States - PICO132 | ecosystem: Environmental > Aquatic > Marine > Coastal | place: USA: North Carolina...
TATTATAATGAATTTGAAACCAATTGTCAAGAAGTATTTTTCGGTATCTTATACGCTTTCCTATCTTGAAAAATGGTTTTCTATAGTTGCTATCTTCTCCTCGGCATTTGCGATTTTCTCTATCTGTGTTTCGATAGCCTCGACAATCTCTGGATGTTCTCCAATACCTGTTGAGCTTCTAGTATACACCATAACATTTGCTTTTGCAACTTCTACTTCGCCTTTTAACTTGGCGATAAGTGCTTTTAATAAATAGTTCATAATTCTCCTTTATGATTTAAAATACTTATCAAAGTGACCATCTTTGTACTGATGATAAGTGTCTCTACCATAGATATATCCATAGTAGATTATACCTGACCATACTGCTAAATTAAATGCAAATTTTGCAATTATGAAAGGTAGTCCAAATAAAAAATCTAGCATGTTCTTTTCTTCTCCCAATCTTCGATTGCTGCCTTAATACTTCCCTCTGCTAAAACTGAGCAGTGAAGTTTAATTGGTGGTAATTGTAAAGCATCTGCAATATCTTTGTCTTTGATTAACTTTGCCTCGTCTATTGTTAGACCTTGCAACATATCAACAAACATAGAAGAAGAAGCAATCGCACTACCACATCCATAGGTTTTAAACTTTACACCCATGATACGGTTGCTGCCTGGATCGATTCGTAGCTGTAGTTTCATTACATCTCCACATGCAGGTGCGCCTTGCATACCTGTTGCTACTGTTGGATCTTTGGGATCGTATTTCCCAACTGAAAACTGTTTTGGAGAGTTTAGTACTCCCTCAAATCGATCTACTACTTCTTTACTATATGCCATATTATATGTCTTTTAAGGCTTTGTCGCAAAATGCAACTATGAACTCTCTTGATAGCGTGTCTGATAATGCTACGGGCAAGGTCAATGGAGTTGCAATAAAAAATCCTAGACTTGCAACTAACCAACCAAGAACTTTTTGTCTTACAAGTATATTACTACTATCAAATTTCTGAAGAAATCTTATAGAAGGATAATATAATCTTAGTAAGCAAAAAAGCCATCCTGCAATATAAAAAGCTAAAAAGTATTTCATAAATATTCCTGTAAGTGTCTTAAACTTCCAATGTTATACGCTAGTCGTGGAGCATTATGCCCTGCGTTGCGTACAAATCCAAAGTAGGGCGATTCACACTCTGCCATTTCGATTTCCCATAATAGATAGCACTTGCTACCATATTTATCAAAGTTATGGGACTTTGTTATTTCTCGTTTTACAACTGCAATACAGTTGCCTTGAGCTGACCACACTCTTTCACCTACCTCAAACTCCTCTGCTACACAAGGCTCTGGTATCATAGCATTTTTAATGCCTTTGTAATCAGTGTCAGGAAGTTTTTGTGGTACTCCCATTCGTTCGATTACTGCTTTGATAAAAGCTGGTGAGCGATACAATGCCTTAGCAATGTCAGATGTATTAGAACCTTCTAAATAGTACTTGACTATTGATTTTTTCTCTAACTCTGTTACTCCTTTACCTTTATTCTGTGCTTTTCTCCTAAGTCGGTGGTCTATTGTTTCTTGATGATCTGCAATAATTTTACTAAGACGAGTAGTATTGTATGCAATATGCAATATCTCACACGCCTCTTTTTTAGTAATAGGTTTCTCTGCGGCAAGCAGTTCTATTACTTTATTAATGTTTGTTTCTGAGAGTTTCTCCTCTCTTTTCTTTCTAACTGCCATCTTTTATCACTCCTTTGTGAATTAAATAGTCAATACTTATCCATCCGAATACCCAATTAATCATTTTTTAAATCCAAATGATAGTCGTTTACCTCTTTGAGTTCTTCTTCATGCATTGCGCCTAGTAAAATAATAGCATAGTGAATAACTTTATATAAATCTTTTTCATTTTTGCCGTCTTTCTTTCCAAAACGCTGTGCATATTTTATAATGTTTCCTATACAGAAACCCTCACCATGCCCATTCTCAAATACTATCTCTGTAGTTTGAGTCTTTGCTTGAGCATAGTGTTGATCATATGTACCATTTATATAGTACTGTAATCTTCTTAAAATTAAATCTTCGTTAAATTTATACACGAGTTATCCTTTTTTCGTAATCGGCATAATCTTCGTTCCACCAATGTGGTTTGTCTCGATGAGACCAAGCTGCGAAGGTTGCCTTGTCTAAGTGGTAATAATCTCGATAGCTTTGTATCGGATTGTCGTAATCTCTAAGATCCTCTGGCATTGCCAGTCCGAACTTAGTAAAGCCTACTCTTTCAAGATGTACTGGATCAGGTAGTTTGTTTACTACTTGCTCTACTGATTTGTGTAGTTTTCCATAACGATAGTAGTATTCATCGTTCAATGCGTTAGCATAACAATGAACCCACTCATGGTTATCCAATGACTCCCTTGCCCAGATTGTGCAGGGATGATTGTACATCATTGGAAGGTAGGGGAAGGGTCGCTCCTCAAGTGGCAGATGCTTAATTTCGGCTTTGACCTTGTTAAGAACCTCTCGTTCTTCTGCATTCAACGCACGAGGAACATACCCTAGAAATTTGTCAATGTAAATAGTTGTACAAAGAATCTGGGCAGCTTCCAGTGGCATCTTAACAATATGCTTGTCAACATGATACTGTGCTGCCTTATCGAGATCCTCGTCTAAATAAAATAAATTCATATCTTACTTCCAACATTTGTATACGCCACAGAGTTTGTCTGCGTTTTCTGTAGTCTTACAGTACGGACAGACTTTTTTCTCTGGCTTGATTTTTTTGATTTCTTTAAACTTTTTCATAATGTATATTATACTAAAATTATGAAATAAAGTCAAGAACTATTTTCCAGATCCGTTAATTTTATCCTTTGCTGTCCCAGCATAAAGACCAAACCAAGCTGCACCTGCACCAACAACAATACTGATTAAACCAGACTGTTCCATCGTGGGTTCTGGTAATGCCATAAACCACATTGTGCAATAGTATAATAGGAAAATATATACACTAAGAAATGCTCGGGGAAAGATCCTCCACGCATCAATCATGTTTGATAAGAAAATCCAACGCTGCCAAGGATTATCTGGCTCTCTGTTGGCTTCCATCTCTACTATTTTTGCTTTTAGATTAGAGTTCTCTTGTACAAGTTCCATGAACTTACTAAGGTCAATCTCGACCTCATTTCTACTCATGTCACCTGAAAATCGTTCGTCTGCCATTTAGCTCTCCTTTGCGCTTTGCTTAGCTTTACCGACATTGATTGCAAACCAGTCGAGAACTTTGTACATTTTCCCAACTATCTTGTCGTCTTTTGGTGTGTCAGTACATGCTGCAATAATTGAAGCACTCATGACCAACCATGGGATGACTTGAATCCATCCGATTACCCATTGTAAGAATCCTAACATTCTTCTCTCCTAATCCTCTTATGAGGCTTTCCCAATCAGTAGGGATCTTTGTAGCCATCTATAGTGGAAAGACGTAAGTCCTCCCATTTATTTGTATCTAGTCGATACAGTAATATAGAATCTGATTCAGACTGTTTGACTACAGCTGGCAGAATATCAGCCCTTAGTGTACAAGGTATACTGTATTGCTTGCCAGACTTTAAACTTGTAAAACTTACTTCAACAACAAAGTTTTGAAGTAGTTTCTGTAATTTGTTAAATTCTACCATTTATTTTTTATTTTCTTGAAGTTGATCTAATCTAACTTCGAGTTCTTCACACCAATCTTCTATTATTTCTAGTCTTTCTTGTAGGTGTGGGTGTTTTTCAAAATATCTTGCCCCTTTCATAGCATCTCGGTAAGCTAAATATGAATGCCACCATTTAAGTAGCTTTTCTATTGATTTTAACATACCAAACAATGTCTCCTATTGTTGATAAACCAGATGCATCTTCATCAGGTACTTCGATTTTAAACTCTTCTTCGACTTGCATTATAACTTCAACAATATCTAAACTGTCTGCTCCAAGGTCATCTATTAAATGTGTTTTTAAATTAAGAGCAGGCTCATTAAAATGGCACTTAATTATGCTAAATACTTTATCACTTGTTCCCATCGGCAGAGATATCCTCAGTTGTAACTTTTCGATAATATACTACTACATCTTTTAATTCAGTAATATATCTTTTTAACTCTTGTGTATTATATGCCATCAACTCATAATCAGGAATAGTCATTGCTAAAAATACTAATTCACCTTCTTGTTTTTCTATTCTTGAAAGCTGATCTTCCCAGTTGTCTGGAGTAACTACTATCCAAGTAGGATTCTTTAAATCGATCTCTCTTGGCATAACAGGTTGAACGATTTTTCGTTCTATAGGTTTTGCACTTACTTCTACTACTTTAGTTGGAAGAAGGCTGCAACTGGAGCCCATCATCAAGACTGTCAACGGTATCGCTAAGTTTCTCAATGTCTTCAAATGCGTGTTTTGTTCCATTATTTATTTTCCTCTCCAGTTCTACTGGGTCTGCTAAGATTTTTGCAGTTAATTCATAATTTTGAATAAACTGTGTATATCTATTTAATTCACGTTGTGCTGCTTGACTTTTAACTGTCATTGCTTGCAACTGTTCTGTTTGTAAGCTAAAATCATTTTGCATAGTGGCGATTGTTTCTTCTTGGGTAGCTACTGCTCCCTCAAGTGCGGCGTTGTTTGCTACAAGAATTTTATTCTCATTCCAAAGCCAATAACATATCCCACTTAATACTAATAATAAAGCTAAAAAGAATTGATTCATTACATTTCCTCTATTTTATAGTTAAGTCCTTCTGCTCCATGCATCTCTATGACTTCACCGCTTTCAGTTCTGAACTTTAAATGGTTGGGCTTTGTTATAATAAACTTTTTAACAATGAAAGTTTCATCATCTGCATCGCCCCAAATCTGATTATAACTCACAGTCAATGTATATAGGGTTATAAACTTGCTTTTTAATGCAATCCACCACCTTTTCATTGTTGCGAATAATTTTTTTATTTTGTCCATTTATAGTACTCTCTAGTTGATTTAGCTTTTGCCAATTCGCTAATTCTATGTTTCGAGTTATCTCTAACTCTGTTTTATGCTTTTGATGGTCATATACAAAGAAACAAGCAAGCACCACTAATAGTAGTGGTACTGCCATTCTTTCCGTTAAGTTCCTGTTGAAGTACTCGTTGATGTTCCTGTACCTGTGCTTGTAGTAGTTGCAGTTACAGTTGTAGTTACGGGCATTGCCTCTAACTCAGCTATAATATCTGCTACTGTAGTCGTTGTACTTGTATCTCCTGCATCTACAGTTGTAGAAGTTGCTGGAGTACAATTACTTTGACACTCAAAACCTGCTGCTTGGTTGAACGTTGTACTTGTAGGAGCTACGGGATCTACATCTTTTGGTTGGTTGTTATACCCCCAAATCAATGCTAATACTAATAATATATCCATAATTTCCTATACGTTAGACCAGTCCTTACCTTCAAAAAGCAGAGCTTCTGCTTCTCTCCTACGAACTAATCCTTCTAATACTTTGCCGCCTGCTTTATTCCAGCGTTTGATCTGGGCAGGGACTCCTGCGTAGTCTCCACTATTTAATACTTTTAAAAGAGTAGAGCTACTTAAATTGGTCGGACCGAGATTGAATGTCCATGATACTAATGCATCGAACATACACTGGTCGAGTGAGATGGTTACTTGATTAAGAACATGCTGTTCGTACTCTGTTAGTTCGTGTACTAGCATTTCTTCTGCTTGAGGTTTTGTAATAGACATTCCCTCTGTGACACCTTTGATATGACCATAACCTATAGTCCATATTCCTACTGCGTCTTGGTATGCTTCTAATTCGCAACCTTCAAATTTCTTGATAAGGGATATACCCTCTTGTGATATTTTCATAATGTAAAACTTTCTCCACAACCACAACGGGCTGTTTCTTGTGGGCTTCTGATTTCAAAATATTCATTTAACCCATCTTCTGTCCAATCAATACTGATTTGATCGACATAACTAAATGTCATTGGGTCTACAGCTATTATGCCATAGAACACCGCATCACTTGAAGCATTTGGTTCTTCCAAATAACTCAAGTCATACGACCACCCATTACATCCGTTCGGTTTCATACTAAGTCGTAGTCCCCAAACTTGTCTATTTTTTATTTTTTGCTTTAGTCTTTCTAAAGCGTCTGCACTTACGATTACCATATAATAAATTAATGCGAGTGGGCAGTTTCCTGCCCTCTCGACTTAGGTCTTGACTCGTACTAAAATAGAGGAGCTGCACTGGCTACGATAGCCAATCCAAATATACCAATTAACCCAATCATTGTGATTGCGTCTGATACATCCTCATATTTCTCTACTTGTCTAAAACTATTTATTATTGTTTTCATTTAATATCCAATACTTTACGATTGGAGTTCGGAGTTTTAGACAGCGCGATAGTCAATAGTCCATCTGTTAGTTCGACATTGTCAACTTTTAAGTCCGTGTTTAACATAAACTTACGCTCAAAAGATTTAAGACTGAGACCTTGATGCGAGAATCTTTCACTCTCACTCAGTTTTCGTTCTTTTTTCCCCTTGATGAGCAACTCATTATCCTCATGAATTAACTCAAGTTCTTGTTTAGACCAACCTGGCACTGCAACCTCTATACGAAAGTTGCCTGTGTCCACATTCTCTACAATGTTATATCTTGGATATGATGTATCAGTGTTGTGTAACAACCACTCATTATTCATACCAAGCCAAAATTTACTAATATCAATCGTCATATTATTTCTCCTAATTTCCTTTTTCAGTAAAACTATGCCAACCCTTTCGGTATTGACGCCATTGTGCAAGAAACCCTTCTTACACTTATGTATATTATACTAAAAATTCAACCAAAAGTCAATAACTATTTTTTGGTTAGTCCTCGAAGTCGATCTTTCCCTGCTCTTTCATATAATCGAGCGTGGCTCCGATTCCTTCCTGTTTACCAGTTCTATATGCTAAGTATATACTTGCAGCAAGTATAATTAAGTATGCTATATCTATATCCATAATTTTCTCCATAACATATATTATACTAAAATTATAACCATAAGTCAAGTAATAAATTAAGGGTATCTAAAAATAGTTCTTGACACATGGTTTTTATTTTGGTATAATAACAGTATGATTTATAAAAGAGGTAAATGGTCTACGAAAGAACGACAGACACTGAAAGACCTTTACAATAAAATCCCTTTAACCGAGTTATCGAGTAGGCTTCTTCGAAGAAGCACGAGCATAACCTCACAAGTAAACTATCTTCGAAAAAGAGGATGGACATTTCACAGGAGAACTGATGGATAATCTAATTGAATTTCCACGAATGAAGAAAGCAGATGATCTAGCTGAAAAGCTTACTGCGTCCGTCATTATTGAAGCACAAAAATTAGGAATCAATACACTTGATCCCGACTTTGTTTTTGATATGGCATGGGTTCATAAATTCGTAAAAGCAACAGTCGATAATCAATGCAACATTGCAAATGATCTGTGCCGTCTTACAAGAGCACAGGGTTTGAATGAAAGTTGAGGTAAAAGGAGGATCACTTGAACGAGCAATTCGTCAGTTGAGAAGAAAAACAGATCGTGATGGTCTAAAAGAAAGAATAAGGGAACTCGAATTCTACGAGAAACCAACAGCTAAAAAGAAACGCATGAAAGCTGCAGCACAAAAACGCCAACAAAAACTCACAGCCGAACATAAGAGATACTTAGTAAGACAACCACGGCATAAGAGATAGTCTCAAAATCGATCTCATTTTACCACTATTGTTTTTCGACTTTGCACTTAAAACATCCCACCAATACGACTAGCAACCGCAGGCATTCCAAACTCATAACTTAAAATTTTTTCATGTTAGCAGTTTCGAAAGAGAGTCTTTTTCTGGTAGTAAAAACAAGCGAAGAAATCCAAAAAATGTCTATCACGAAAAGAAAGTGAAAAATAAATTATCATGAACTCGAGGCAAATGAAAACATCTTTTCATACCCCTTCGAAAAATGTTTCTAGCTTTTTTGATAAAGTTGTGGTATAATATTATTACTAATTAAGATAGTTACTCCGACAATCATTGATTTATCACTCATGCAAAATGAGCCTCAAGCATCATTACTTCGTAAATGAGATCTGGAGGTAGCGTCAGCGCACCGCAAGATCACAACTACGTAGTTAATGCTATTTAGGCGATTGCTTACGATATATCTTATGTCAACAAGATCACACCAAAAGAAAGTCAACTATCTTACTTCGACTTTCTTCCAATTCCCAACTTTCCAACACTTAACTACAATTGCGTCCGATTCGCAAATATTTTTTACCAATGATTAAGACTATTAAGTCGATTTGTTACTTATTCTTTGTGGGTATATGTATAAATTATATGGGTATAACATCAAGTTTTTGAAAATTATCTCTAGTATGTTATACACCCGCTATGACTTTGTCATGATAGGCGGATTGGAACACCCGCCTTGACTTTTATTGTTGTATCATGCGTAGATTTGTAACTTGTGTGGTGAAGGTTATATTCTCATCCCTCAAAGTTAACGCTAGTTGATTCTGTAGTTGAGGTTCTGGTTGTGGACTAGAGATGACCTCAAAGTATTCTCCATGTTCTGCTATGATCTTTCGAAGCTTGTCATTTCTAGGAAAGATTTTTGCGTATCGCTTATCTCTATTCCCCATTACTCACCTCTCCATACTAATTGATATCCATCATGTCCTTCTTCACCATTACTTTCGTACTCTCTTAGAGTTAATACTAAGTTTTTCAAATCTGCCTTCGGAGACTTCTCCAGACCTACTATAGAATTTGCACTTATATCTAAGATACTTGCTAGTTCTTCTACTAGTTCCTTCTTGGTAATAGGATCTTCGCCAGTCTTGGTTTTATAAACAGTTTTCTTGTATACGCCTTCACGACTTAGCTTTCCTATGATAGATTTTACACTCTTATTGAGTTCTTCTGCCAATTCATCAACAGTTTCTCTACTAGGGTTATCTCTATAAGCCTCTACCATATACTTTACTTGTTCTTCTGTATAGTTTACGCTCATACTATTACTCCTTTGGAATGACCTGATAGAAATTCTTCTTGCTCTTGAATAATTGCTTCAATTTCGTTCGGTTTCATACTCCATACTTTAGTTAGATTTCGTACTATAGCTTGATGACCTAGCCCTTCTTCCACACCCATTTCATAATCAATATGGATGCATATTTTTGTTCCCTCAGAGATTTGCATTAGCTTCCTCCCTTGCCATTTGGTCAATACACTCATTAATTGTTAGCAATGGACTTGTTCTAACTTCTTTGTCTCGAAGTCCATCCTTATTCCAGTACTCTGTATCAACACTGCCATCATTATAGGTAGTTGTCCATGTTTTTATACCATCTTTTTTAGCTACCATCATGATTTCTTTAGTTTTCTTTGCCCATATCTCGGCATTGAGTACTTTTCTTCGATACTCCACTTTTTCACTATGCTCACTCATTAGTCGTCTCCTCTGCTGTTTGCATAAATAAACATTCCGATTGCAAAGGCAGTAATACCTAGTACAAATGTCCACACAAATTCATCATATGTCATTTTCTGCCCTCACTTCACTTCTTGCTGTTTCAAAGCCATTCGGATATCTAGCCTCTAACTTTTTAATATTCTCGTCCATCACTTCGTCAGGTGTGTAGCCTAAAGCTATACATCCCTGAATCCAATACCAAAGTATGTCGCCCAGTTCTCGCTTCATATGAAAACGATTGTCCTCATTGAACTCTTTTCCTTGAAATACCATTTTCTTTAGTACTTCGGTAAACTCACCACTCTCAGCTAACATGCCTATCGCAGCTGTCAGAACTCTCGGCACATTGATATTATCTTTTGCCTCTAGTTCGCTTGTGCTGTTAATAAACGCTAAGAAATCCTTAGATTGTCTACTGGTTGTTGAGTCTACAAATTTTGCATAATCATTGATTTTGCTCATATCATCTCCCAAGTGTTTTTAAATCCATTTCGGTTATGTACTGATAACCACCTTTGTTGTAGGTAATACCTACTTGCTTTTTTCTTTTGTGTGCAATCGTTTTTGCACTAACTTCGCCACAAGGTAAGCATAACCTGTAGCCAAGTTCCCATCGTGCTGGAGGTATTCTGTTTCCACACTTACACAACATCTTCAAGATCCCTTACTAACTCTGTAGATTTGATCGTTTCTCCACTAGCTAACACTATGTTCATGTAGCGTGGGTTTTTCTTGATAGGCATGCCGTGCCATTGTTCAATATAAGCGTTTGGCTCATATGTTTCTGGGCGTCGAATACCTACTATTGTACTACCATTCGCTTTCATTCCAATGTGGTAGTGCTTCATTGGATTTCGTTTCCATACTATTTTGTACATATATTCTCCTGTTGTTAAATACAATACTATACTTTCAATACTAAGCTTTTCAGCTTAGAAAGTATACTATTGTACTCAATGGTGAGGGCTACAATTTCCTCGTTAAGCTCATCCAGTTGCTCTAGCATAACTTTTAGATCATCCTCCACTAACTCTAAGTGGTGATTTAGCATATCTATTTCTTCCTGTGTATTAAGTAATTCTTTACTTGGAAATTGTATAATTTTGCCCATATTTAGTACCTTGGTCTGTTGTTAAAAAAGATTAGTATTACTACTAAGATTATTAGGACTGCAATTTCGGTCGCCATGTAATTGTATATCCTCTACGCACTAATTCGTTTCGTGCTTTTATTATTTTCTTCGGTTTAGAACTATAGTCGTTTAGATACTTAATTAGTTCTTCGCTAGGTGTTTGTTTAAGATAGTAGTGCTTGTACTTCTTAATAGGGTTGTCTGTTCTCATCATGCGACCCCTCGCATCCCTTGCGTGAATAACTTCACTTTCTTTCCATTTAGCTGGCATTTGTACCTCCTCTGATACTGTCGTTAGCAAGTACACCAGATACTACACTAACTTTGGTTTTATAATTTTGTTCCGTTGTGTCGATAATGATACTGATTATATCCTCTCTCATGTTCACAGCACTTGCATACTCGTAGTTATAATTATCGCATACATCGAGTATTGCATCTTCAATCCATAGATCTGATACTATTGCGTCTGGATTGCCAAGATTGTTCTCATTCTCTGGATCAAATGCCCACTCATACTGTAAGTCCTCTCGTATATCTTCTACGCTGAAAGATACAAAGATGTGTTGTTTTTGAACATCTACTCTGCCTTCTTTAAGTTCTTTACCTGTAATCATTTTACAATCCTCACAGTTCCTACTACTGACTCTACTTCGTCATTGCGAACTTCTAAGTCAGCAAATCCACCTTTCCAATAGCCGATAGCCTCTCTACGCTGTAGTTCTTTGCGTATCATAGCTCCACTACTACCATGCTCGCCTTCGCGAGAAAGTAATTCTAAATTGTTCATGTTCATAACTTCTAATAATTGCATTTTCTTCTCCTATGTGTTGTCGCTGTCGTTATACTTCACATTATGCTTATCATAGCGATTGTACTTTGTTTTGTCTCGCATACGAACTGCCTTGCAGACCTTTCGTGCATACTTCGCTACTAAATTTTGCTTTTTGTGTTTTTTCATAATAGATATATTATACAGACATTTGGGATAAATGTCAAGAAATTTTTTTGATTTGGGTATAAAATTTTGATGTGAGGGATTGGTGAGGAATAAAAAACCCTCTATACTTGCTATCATGACTAACGAGTATAAAGGGGGAAATGTTAATATTGCATCTTTCGATATAGTTTCACTTCTCCACTAGAAACTATTATAAACATAGTGGTATGTATTGTAGACTTATAACTTGTCTCGAACAGTGAATGTCGCTTTTATACCTCTACTTCAACCAACCACCATCGCGAACAGGGGTGGCAAGTAGGTGGGTGGTCATTTACTTCATTCGATTAACCAAAGAATTAATTATCGCTACTTTCATGTGCTGGTATTTATTACACGGATCGACAGCTCTTCCGAAGCTTGATTACGCAGTTACCCTGCGGGTGTATATTTAAGGCTATTTCTCCACTACCTTTTTGTTGTCGTCCTCTTTCAGTACGACTTGACCTTTGAAGGATTTTTGATAGCTATTGCACTTGTGCTCAATCGTTGAGGGAAGCTTACTGCATGTGGCTTGCTGTGCTCGCCCACGCCTTACTGCCTCGTTTTGCCCGACTCTCTTACCTCGTAAGGTAGGCACTGGGACTTAGGTTTGATACTATGCTCGCATTTACTTGAGGGGCGTTCCGACTATTCGTCTACTGGTAGCCTAGCACACTGAGTATCAGTTAAGAGCGTAGTAGCCGTTCTTATGGTAGTTCTACTACTTTGAGGACTTAAATGGATTTTACAAAGAGATATACTCTTACACCTCTGCCTCAACTCTTAAGAGTATGCAGTCGGGTAGCGAGGTTTATTTATTGGCTCCACTTGCCCCGAGGTTAATGTAAACATTGTCCCACTAGGTCTTACGGCTTCACAGCTCAATCATTTCTTTTTACCTGTACACGCTGGGGTTTCCCTGCTACATACTATTAAAAGTGTTGTTTTCCTACTTGATCTTTATACAGGTGTCTGTGGAAAACGCTACATAAAGTCAGCGTCCTGTAGCAATATTGTCGTGTATTGCTTAATCATCACGAGTCCGTTACGCCTACTGGATTTTCACATTGCAATGCTACTCTGCCTACTTCACGCCTCTCTTTCTCTTTCATGCAGTAGCCAGAAAGGGTACTACTGCTGGGGATTGGGTGATTGATAGTCCAACCACTTACTTGCCTCAATCACTTTTGGCAAGCTGCCTCTACACATAGGAATTGATACCTGTTTACGAAATAGAGGTCTTTTTTCACATTCAAAAGGAGGTTTTCCTTTTTTCTCAATATAAGTATATTATACAGAGATTTCAACCATTTGTCAAGAAAAATTTTAAATTATTTATCTTGATCTACCTTGACAAAAGGTGGTGATTAGGTCACCACTCCTCGACCATTTCTTAGCTGATTGTGTCGATCAATCTTTGGAGGTCAGCTTTGCTGGCTTTCACTAGGGAAGGTAGTTCGATACCTAGAGTCGCTTGCACTTGTTCTACTAACTCTGCCTTTCTTACGATTGGCTCTCCAGACTTAGTCACTCTTGGTAGTGCTTTGTAGACTCCTTCTCTTGAAAGTTTGGCTATGACACTTCTTGTGTTTTTGCCTAATTCCTTTGCTAGCTCTGCTACTGTTTCTTTAGTAGGGTTTGCTGAGTAAGTTTCGACCATTTTGTCGGTCATCGCTTGTGTATAGTTGGCTGTTGCCATAATTTTTCTCCCGAATAGTTTGTTGTAAATTTGTTTAATTGTTTTCATAATAAGAATATTATACTGAAATTCCTATCATTTGTCAACCCTTTGGCGTGAATTTTTAAGATTATTTTCTTCGATCAGTGCCTGCTCATTCATGCCTGTCCAAATCTTAATTTGGTTTGCTTGCCATAGTTCATATGCATGGCGTTGCTTTCTTTTGCTCAGCCTAACAGCCTCACTTGATCTTCGTTGTCGTCTTCTCATCACATTCATGTAGAGTTTCCTATCGCCCTAGTAGTCCAGCTACCAGCGTCATGAGGAGTATCCAAGTTAACGGA
>Ga0213869_10002221_pt1 | contig 13666 bp, 8 predicted proteins | sample PICome_10_FD_160083 | JGI IMG/M metagenome (GOLD analysis project Ga0213869, IMG submission 160083) | Coastal seawater microbial communities near Pivers Island, North Carolina, United States - PICO132 | ecosystem: Environmental > Aquatic > Marine > Coastal | place: USA: North Carolina...
AACGCCGGTGACTATGTTGGTGAGATTGCTGTACAGAACCTATCGTTCTCATAAGCCTTATCACATCATCCTGCTTTGCAGGGAGGAGAAAACAGCACCTCGGGTGCTGTTTTTTTTTATGGTTCACAATAGAGTACATTGAATTATTTGACTAAATAAATGTAACATAACGTAATGATGCGTTTTATGCAGTATTAACCCACTGCGTAGTGGCTAAAACCCACATCGGACTTCTATAAAGGAGAAAACAAATGGGACGTCCTCTAAAAATTAAAGAAGCATCACAATCATTGGATGCTGATTCAGGCACTTTCGTAGGCGGTATTGACGTTGGTTTTAACAATCCTGCAGGCAACTACTATGGTGTTGTTGGTGGTGATACTGATCTTGCCACAAACGAACATCCAACAACAACTGTCCGTGTTAAAGTTGGCGGCAACAGTGAAGCTGATGGTTATATTATCCGTCAAAAAGGTCGCAAGAAGTTTCTTGTTAGCGATGGCACTAACGAAGGTGTATGTGTAGTAAGTGATCTAGCAGACGCAGCACTTACAAATGACACAATGACAATCACTTGTTATGACAGTGGTTCAAGTGCTATCCGTCTTGAGTACCTAACAAACAAATGGGCACTTGATTTTTCAGGTAACCGTTATCTTGTTAACTTCTTTGATATCAGTGCAAGCACTATTATTAAGAGTGGTACAAACGGCGTCACAGTTGACCTAGTACAAGTTGAAAATCCAATTTACGGCTAATACTAGTCTTTCTACAACAACAAACCCTCACTGCGATAACTACAGTGAGGGTTTTTTATGAGCGCAGCATTTATACTTGGCAACGGTAAAAGCAGATTAGCAGTTAATCTCAATAAACTAATGGAAGTTGGCACAGTTTTTGGCTGCAATGGACTGTATCGTGATTTCACACCACACTGTTTGGTAGCAACTGACAGACCTATTGCTGAAGAAATACAAAATTCAGGTTATGCACAAAAGCACAGATTTCACACACGCAAGCCCATTGAAAGTCTAGGCGGCAAGTTTTTAGTCAAAGAGTACAAAGGCTTTAGCAGCGGCCCAAATGCGGCTGCACTGGCATTGGTTGACGGACACAGTGACATATACTTGATAGGTATGGATCTTGGCACTACCAATGGCATGTTTAACAACATATATGCTGGCACACAGTTTTACAAAAAAGAACTTGATCCGCCTACATTTCCCGGTAACTGGATAAATCAAGTTGTTACACTTACCAAAGACTTTGAAAGCAGACAGTTTTGGAGAGTCGAAGGTCCTGAAAGTGCATTTGTTCCTCAGTTTAATAAAATACCAAACATGAGGATTTTGTCAATGGACAAGTTTCTAGAGAAGGTAAATACTGCTAGAGGTCCACTATGAACACAAAGAAAAGAATTGACGGAGACTATTACATTGAAACTGTAAACGCTGATGACAGAGTTTACATCAATACCAACACAGCCGAAATTAACGGCAACTTGGTAGTACAAGGTAACTTGACCTATATCAATACCGAAGAGCTCAATGTTACAGATCCGTTTATTGTTCTAAACAGCAGTAATACAGCAACTTATGCTGCTAATGCAGGTGTGTTAACTCACAAAACAGCAAGTGATTTTGCTGGCATTAGATATAACACTGTTGATGGCCGCTGGGAATTGAGTACTGCTACCAGTGCAAGTGGAGAAACCGGTACATGGAGTGAAATTGGAACAGCGTCTGCTGGATCACCTGGTGGTCCTAATACAGCCGTTCAGTTTAACAATGCAGGCGTATTTGGCGGCGAAGCAGAATTTACCTGGGACCAAGACACTGATACACTGTCAATCACAGGAATAGTCAGTGCCACTGGCAATGTTGCCATTGATGGCCCAATTCAACTTGCTGACCAAAGCAGTGTTCCTGCTGCGGTAGCAAATACCACAGTGCTATATGCAAACACAGTAGGTAGTGGTGGAACTGGCGTGTATTTTGTTGACGGCTCGACAACAGATGAATTAGTAAGCAAGAGTAAAGCCATTGTTTATGGCATTATATTTTAAGGATTAGAAAATGGCAATAGTAACAACCAATGTCACAAACTCAGCAACAACTGTGTATACAAGCAGTGGTAACAGTGCAGTGACATATGCAACAATCAACAACGTTACAGCTTCGGTAATCAGTGTTGACATACATGTTGTTCCAAGTGGAGATTCGGTAGGCAATATTAACTGTATTGCAAAAACATTGGAAATTGCAGCAACTGATGCGTATCAACTATACTCAGGTGGTGAAAAACTTCTATTAGAAAACAGTGATGTTATTAGCGTAACTGCAAACGTTGCTGCTGGTGTTAATGCAGTAGTTTCATTTACGAGTATTTAATATGGCCGCTGGCACATTTTTAAAAAACAGACAGTTTCAGTCAGGCAGTAGTGCAATTAGAATTCCTTTTGGTGATACTGCCGACCGACCAACTGATCCATTATTTGGTGTATTTCGTTACAATACATCAGTGGGCGGCATGGAGTATTTTGACGGTACTGTTTTTAAAAGTGTAGCAGCCTCCGGCGAAGCTAATATTGTAGTTGACAGCTTCACTGGTGACAATTCAACATTGACATTTACACTGAGTACGTCAGTCAGTGACGAAGATCAAGTGCTTGTATTTGTTTCAAATATCTATCAGCAACCAACAGTTTACACTATCACAGGCGGCGGAAACGACATTACATTCTCAGCCGCGCCACTAACTGGTGAACCAATCAACGTTATTCATGGTATTGGCTCTACTCCGTAACTTATCGATAAATACTGCGAAGTAAGGGGTAGAGATACACAATGGCCATTGCAAGAGTCACCGGTAACGCATTAGCAGACAATCTACAAAGAAGCACAAATTTAGCAATCGACACTGATGCTTTTTTTGTTGATGTGGCTAATAACAGAATTGGCGTTAACACAACTTCAACAACTCATGCCATTACCACACCAGATGATGCATCAATTGGCAACATTGTTATTACTGGAAACAGCATTACTGCCGAAGGCCCTCTAAATCTAGCCGGTAGCACACTGTCATTGGGTGCAGTTAGCAACGTTGAAATCACTGGCGGTTCAGCTGGACAGGTTATGAGCACCGATGGTGCAGGTAATCTCAGTTTTGTTCCAATCAGTAATGTTGGCGGTCTAACCGGTAATGTTATCAGTTTAGGTACACCAACAGATGGAGATCTAACAACCAATGTTGCCTATGATGGTTGGTCAACCAGTACCTATGTAACAGATGGTCTTGATGATCTCAACCAAGTTGCATTAAACATTGCCAATGGAACTTATGTTGGGCAAGTTGACTTTAGTGGTACACCGCTTGCAGGACCAAGTCCGCAGACTGTGTCGTTTACCGGAAGTCTAATTGGAAATGCTGACAGTTATCTTTGGGACTTTGGCGACGGCAATACATCAACAAGTGGACTCAATGTCAGCCACACATACAATGATGCCTCGGGCGGGCAATTCACTGTTGTGCTAACTGCATTTAACAGTAACGGAACTTATGAAGGCAATGTATCTTTGGGAGCAAAAGGATCAGTTGATTCAAATACCAAAACCAACTACATTACACTTTACACTCCAAATCCTGCACCGTCGTTTACTATAACAGACAACAGTATTGACAGCGGCACAGCGGCTGAAATTAACAATACATCAACAAACGTGACAACCAGTTATGAACTTGATTGGGGAGATGGTGCTGCAAATACAACTCCAGCATTGAGTTGGACAACACTTACAAACACTTATACTAACGCAGGTGGCGATGAGCAATACACAATTGTACTTGCCGGCACATCAAACACTGCCGGACCAACTCCGGTTACAGTATACAGTGCGCCTGGCACAGTTAGTGTGTACAGTGATCATACCAGCCAGTTCAGTGCCAGTGCAACCACAGTTGTTAACGAAGAAGCAACATCAGGCGGTGTAGTAACATTTACAAACACTGTTGCCACCGATCCAGGTACCACTGCTACCTTTGGCAGTCAACAAAAATATCTTTGGACATGGGGTGATAGCACATCAGCTAACGTTAACATACAAAGTGGAGTTGCAGGCAATCCTGGATCTACTATCAATCATACATTTGCACTCAGTTCGGGCAACCAATCAGGTGGAACCAGTCAGACATTTGATGTTACACTGCAAGTTAGAAATGGCAGTACCAATTCACCATTTGTTAGTGGCATCACAACAATCACAGTTGAACCAGATGTAAGAGCAATCTACACAGGAACCGCAGTTACTGTCAGTGACAGGTCAGGCGACAATGCACAGGATGGTTATGTGTTTACTGACTATCGTGATGGCGCCGATCGAGCATTGTTTACATTTGAAAACACCAGTCAAAACGGAACAACGTTTGATTGGACATTTGGTGACGGCAATACAACAGGCAACATTACCAGCGGAGCAGGAACACCAGGAAATGGAAATATTACCAACACCTATCCAAGCACAGGCAACTACACAGTAGAACTTGATGTTTATGGAACTCCTGGTACTATAGCACAATCTGACAGCGAAGTCAAGAGCAATTATATTCAAATTAATGCAAATCCTGCACAGCCAGGTGCGTTAAGCACTAAAACACTGAGTCTAGCAGATAGCAGTCAAGGAACTTCTCCGTTGCTAGCCGCTAGTGCAACAGACAATAGTTCAGGAAACATACCAGCAGCTGGTAGTAGTGTAACAAGATATACAACTGCTGATCCAATTAACACAAATAATGTAACAAATGCTAACACAGCAATATCAGGAACACTTGCAGCAATATTCAACAATGCTGATGTTGGCAATGTAACATTTTCAAGTGGGGGTGATGCAACAGGAACATATACAGATTTGGTTGTAGTTGCTGATGGTGATGCACACGATGAAATAAGTGCAAGCACATACCCAAGTGGATTTGCCAAAGTGTTTGATGCACGTTGGCAAAGATCATTGTCTGGAATTAGTGTAGGATACAGTGATGTAAGCCTCAGCCATACCAGTGCTGGACAAACAAATACTGTAGGATTTGTCAAAGATGACATGACTGATGTTCCGACTGTGGTGCAAGGTAATGCAGTTATTGTAGAACAAACTGCTGGAACTTACAGATACATTTCGGGTGTGCCATATTATAACACAGGCAGCCCTGCTATTCAAATTCAAGGATTAGAAGTATCTAACCTAACAGGACAAACCTACAGAAATACCAGCCAGCCTATACAGTTTACTACAGGCACACTGGCTGAAGGAACAAGCGGCAGCATTATTAGCAGCCAAACAAAAACCTATAGTGACATTGATGGAACACCAAGTTTTGTTACTGCTGGCATAGTTAATGCAGATGTTGGTGTTGCAAGTCCTCAACAAATGGGAAATATCACACTCAGTGTAAACGGCAGTGCAAGAGCAGTTGGTTATGTTGACAGTCAAATGTTTAACGTTAACGGATCAAGTAGTGTGGTCAACATCACAGACAAATACATTCAAATTTACAGTGCAAGTTTAACAGGATTTGATGAACAAAACATTCCAGTAGCAGATGCGCTTGGCAGTGTGTATGACGATGACGGATTGAGAATTACAGGACTGGGCAGTGCGGCAGACAATCCTGCATTTAACAGTGCAACAAATTATTATACATCTAACGCCTGGAGCGGAGCAGAAACAATTGCTGGAACACAAGAAGCAGTTGTGCGTTGGGGCACACTGGATCACTTTACCACAGACTTTAGCAGCGGATATTTGCCAACCGGTCCAGATCTCAATACAGGCCGAAGCGGCACACAGTACTTTACATTTGCATTCCGCAGAGCAACAATGGCCAACTTTGATATCAGCTTAAACAGTTCAACAGGTATTACAGGACTTTGGATTGCTGCTCCTGGTACTGCCATTGACAATGCAAGCACACAAAATGGTTGGGTAGATGGCACTGTACAATACGCAGGTTCTGGTGTACCAGGCGATGACACTGGCAACGGTGGTAACGGCTCGTTGGGTTGTGCGCTTACTGGTGCTGACGTAATTCCAACTGGAACGTCAATTAACGCTGCTTACACCATGACACTAGGAAGTGAAAACAGTTCAAATTCAACAGGTAACAATGTTTTAGTACGCATTGCATTAGCAAGTGGCGAAACACTTACCAGTGTTAGCGTAGGAGTAGCAAGCTAATGGCACTCGCAGATAGCACCAAAGTTGACTTTCTCTGGAAGAAACTGGGTTTTGGCGTTGCCAAGACAGCTCCTCCAGCAAACAAAGAAGCGTTTAACGAAAGTATTCCGTCTCCGCTATTGATGCGTGGTGACCGAGTTTGGCAACAATCGGGATCAATACCCAGCGTTAAACCTAGTGCAACCAGCAGCATTGTGGAAATTTATCAAGATGCAGCAGGCGGCAGTGCAACTGTTGAATGTACTGAAGATTTAACCGCGCCTGATAACCAAACCTGGAAAACCAACTTAACAGACTGGATTCCAACTGAATTTGGATCAACTTATCTTGTTAAAGTTTATGTAGATACAGCAGGAGCAGCCGCTCCTCAAAGCACAGGAACACAGCTATTCCAATCAGGATCAGGAAACGAAGATGGCTGGTTCTTTGACTACCAAGCAGGTGTGCTTAACTTTAACGGCGATAACATTCCAAGTCAAATTGATACAGGCGTCACAGGCAAATCAATTTACATTGTTGGAGCCAGATATGTTGGCACGTTTGGTGTTGGATCAAGCAGTCAGCTTGGTAACCTTACAGTTAACGATACCACAGTTGGTACTGTAAACGCTGGCGATAGTATCATATTTGAAGTTACCGGCAGTGGTACAGTGCAAATTGATACCACAACTGCACTTGGTATTGCTGTGGGCAATACAGCACAACGTCCAGGATCACCAACTGCTGGTGACATGAGATTTAACACAACAACTGGATTTGTTGAAATCTACGACGGATCTCAATGGGAAAACGTAGGCGGTAGTGAGTTTGGTGCTATTACCAGTCAGACATTGAGTGGAGACAACAGCACTGTTGCATTTACACTGAATCAAGCTGCTAGTACAGCTGGTGTTATTGTCAGCATTAACGGTACTATTCAAGAACCAACAAGTTCATACAGTGTTAGCGGCACAACAATAACGTTTACCGAAGCACCAGAAAGTGGTGATACCATTGAAGTAAGATTTATCAGTGCTGTAACCACAGTGTCCAGTATCACAAATGCTAGTGGTAACAATCGAGTTGAAGTATTAACAAATGGCATTGTTGACATGTCCACTGCTCAAAGTGTACAGTTACCAACTTACACAGTAGCAGAAGCAGCCAATATAGCCAATGTAGCCAGTGGACAAATGATCTATGTTAGCAACGGAGATGGCGGCAATCCAACGCTGGCAGTGTACAGTGTTGACAACTGGAAAAAAGTTGCATTTAGCGGCAATATCAGCGCCGTATAATACCGTAATACCCATATACTAAAAATATCAAACACCGGTAAATAGTATCATAAGAGTGGCTGGCGGACCAAAGCCTACGGGTTAATAAATCCACTGCTGAAGCTATACCTTATATTAAAACCGGTTTAATATTTGGAGACATAAAAAATGGCTATAACCCGAATTAAAAATAACCAGATTACCGACGCTAGCATTGTTGCAAGTTCAAAACTTCAAGACAATAGTATTAGTGCAGGTAAGCTGGCAAACAACTTAAACTATGGTAGTAACCTTACTATCACAGGAAACTTAACAGTTAACGGTACAAGTACAACACTTGATACTGTTAATACACTCATTGAAGATCCGATTCTTCTACTTGCCAAAGATCAAACAGGCGCAGCAGCCTTTGACATTGGTTTTGTAGGCGAGCGTGGCGATGACACAAACATTGCTTGGATCTGGGATGAAGCAAACGATCAATTTGCAGCTGGATTTACATCAGCAGATGGAAGTGCTAACACTATTACACTTTCAAGTTATGCAGATGCAAGAGTTGCTGATATCACAATGGTCAACCTAGCACCATCAGGTAACGTAACAACTGCATTGAATGCTGACAGCACAATCGAAGCTGGCACATCAATCACAGCTGGTACAACTGTAACAGCAACTGGCAACGTGTCAGGTGGAAACTTAACTACAGGTGGCCAAGTAGCTGCTGATAATGCAGATATTACCAATGGTATTACTGCTGGCACAACAATTTCTGCCACAGGTAACGTAAGCGGCGGCAACGTCACTACAGCAGGCCAAGTACAAGGTGATAACTTCGATGCAACTAACGGCATCACTGCTGGTACAACTATCACAGCAACAGGTAACATCACAGGTGGTAACTTGATCACTGCTGGTACATTTAGTGCAGCAAGTATCAGTGCAACTGGTAACGTAACCGGCGGTAACTTGGTTACTTCTGGTGCAATCACAGATGGTACTATGACCATTGACAGTGGTGTACAAACTGGCGTTGTAAGTATTGATGCAAGTGGGAACGTAGATTCAGGTAACGTTAATACAACACTAGTTGATGCTACAACATTGACAGCAAGTGGCACAGTCACTGGCGGTACAGTCACAGACGGCACATTGAGCATTAACGCAGGTGCAGTAACAGGTGGCACAACTGCTGACTTTAGTGGCAACGTTGATTCAGGTAATGTTAACACAACATTGGTTGATGCAACTACACTAACTGCAAGTGGTACTGTAACAGGTGGTACTGTAACTGATGGTACATTAAGTATCAACTCAGGTGCAATCACAGGTGCAACATCAGGTTCATTCAGTACTACACTAACTGCAACTGGTAACGTAACTGGCGGCAATGTTAACACTGCTGGTATTGTTGCAGCAACTGGTAACGTGTCAGGTGGTAACTTAACCACAGGCGGCGATATTGATGCAAGTGGAGACATCTCAGGTCTTACAATTACTTCAGCAACATTCCAAGGTGCTACACCAACTATCCAGTCAACTGGTACAGATGCAGATATCACACTCAATCCAAACGGTACAGGTAGTGTTGATGTTAGTAACGCAAAAATCACTTCACTGGCAGAACCAACTGCTGATTCAGACGCAGCCACAAAGGGCTATGTTGATGCAGTTGCAGAAGGCCTTGATCCTAAAGGTTCAGTTGTAGCATCCACAACTGGTGCTCTACCAGCTAACACATACGACAATGGATCAAGTGGCGTCGGTGCTACGCTAACAGGTAATGCTAACGGTGCATTGGCTGCACAAGATGGTGTTACACTTACAACCAATGACAGACTTCTTGTCAAAGACGAATCAGCACAAGCCAATAACGGTATCTATGTTCTAACCACAGTTGGTGACGGATCAAATCCGTATGTTCTAACTCGTGCAACAGACATGGATGGTTCACCAACTAGTGAAATTCCAGGTGCGTTTACATTTGTTGAAGAAGGTACAGTTAACGCTGATGCAGGTTTTGTTTGTACAACAAATGCACCAGTAACAATGGGTACAACTGCTATTGTTTGGGCTCAGTTCTCAGGTGCTGGTTCAATTGTAGCTGGCGATGGTCTAACCAAAACTGGTAACGAACTAAGTGTCAACGTCGACGGCGTAACCACAGCTATTAGTGCTGATGCAGTTGTTGTTAAAGCAAGTGCAAACCTAACCACACCAAACATTGGTGTTGCTAACGGTGACAGCCTAACAGTCACAGGCAACGTTGATGGTGTAAGCAGTAACATGTCAGGTGTTGTAGTTGTTACAGGTAACGTAAGTGGTGGCAACTTAATTTCAGGTGCAAGTATCACTGACGGAACATACAACTCAACAGACGGTGTGTTTACTGGTGTTGTAAGCATTGATGCAAGTGGCAACATTGACTCAGGTAACGTTAACACAACATTGGTTGACGCAACCACGCTAACAGCTAGTGGCACTGTAACAGGTGGAACACTAACTGATGGCACACTGTCAAGTACAAGCGGCACTATCACAGGTGGTGTAGCTGCTACATTTAGTGGGCAAATTGAAGGTGGTACAGTCACAGACGGTACATTGAGTATTAACTCAGGTGCAGTAACTGGCGGTACAACTGCTTCATTCTCAGGCAATGTAAGTGGTGGTAACTTAACCACAGCAGGTCAAGTAGCTGCTGATAACGTAGCTGCTACTAATGGCATTACTGCTGGTACAACTATTGTAGCAACTGGTAATGTAAGTGGTGGTAATGTAACAACTGCTGGTCAAGTAGCTGCTGATAATGCAGATATTACCAATGGCATTACTGCTGGTACTACAATTACAGCAACTGGCAACGTAAGTGGTGGCAATGTAACAACTGCCGGACAAGTACAAGGCGATAACTTTGATGCAACAAACGGTATTACAGCCGGCACAACTATCACTGCAACTGGCAACGTAGCAGGTGGTAATTTAACCACAGGTGGTGATGTAGCTGCAACTGGTGCAGTTAGTGGTGCAAGCGTAACTGCTGGTAATGTCACAATTAATACAGACAGTATTGACAGTGCAGGTACAGCAATTACACTTAACACTGACAGTTCAGATGTTGACATTATCATTGAGAACGCAGCAGGCAACGCATATGTGAAAGCAGATGCAGGAGCCTCAAGTGTTACCATTGGTGAAAATGCTACTGCAACAACAGATGCTACACTAAAAGTCGGCGGCGATAAGTCAATAATGATTCCGGTTGGTGCAACCAGTGATAGACCTGGAACACCAGTAACTGGTATGATTCGTTTCAACACCACACTTGACAGTTTTGAATTTTACGATTCAAACAGTTGGACAACTGCCGGTAGTGACTTTACAGTTATTGCAAGTGAAACATTCACAGGTGATAATTCAACAGTGGCATTTACACTGGGTAGCAGTCAAACAACTGCTAGTTGTATTGTCAGTATCAACGGTGTTGTACAGATTCCAACAAGTGCATATGGTGTAAGTGGTACAACACTAACATTCACTGAAGCACCACTAGCAGGTGACGAAATTGAAGTTAGAGAAATCACAACCACATCAACAATAACACAGCTATCATCTGCAGATGCAACATCAATTATTGATACACAGGATGGTGGTGATGTTAACATAAAAGGTAACATTATTCCAAGTGCTAACGCAACCTATGACTTAGGTAGTGCATCAGAGCGTTGGAACGATCTTTATCTTACAGGTAGTACAATTACACTAGGTAATGTTGTTATCAAGAACACTGGTGGTAATGCAGTTGGCTTCTTTGGCCCAGATGGTACAACTCCTGGTACAATTGATGCAAACGTTGAGATTGCTGGTGACAGTATCCAAAGCGGTACTTCGCTTGTTGACTTTACAGGTGTAGACGGTAACGTTAGAATTAACTCCGGCGGCGTAGCGTCAATTCTTGCTACAACAGATGGTGCTAATGTAACTGGTAACTTAACTGCTACTGGTAACGTTGCAGCAACTTACTTCCTAGGTGACGGTAGTCAGCTAACTGGTATTGATGCAACAGCAATCCAGAACGGTACAACCAACGTAACTACTGCGGCAAATGCTGACATCACATTAACACGTGGTGGCACACTAACTGCAACAGTTGGAACTGCTGGCATTACAATGAACAACGGTGCGTTTGTTGGAGACTTAACAGGTACAGCAGATGATGCAGATGCATTGTCAAGTGCAGTTACAGTAGAACTAACAGGACCAGTAACAGGTAGTGCCACATTTACCAACGCAGGTGATACTGCAAGTATTGCAACAACACTAACTGCTGACCCTGTAATTACACTAACAGGTGCAGTAACAGGTAGTGCCACAATGACCAACCTTGGTAATGTGAGTATCACAACCACTGCAACCAGTGATCCAACTATCACACTAGCTGGTGACTTGACAGGTAGTGCAACACTTACTAACCTTGGTAGTGCTACACTAACAGCAACTATTGCAGCTAACTCAGTTGCACTAGGAACTGATACAACTGGTAACTATGTTGGTGCAGGTGCTACAAGCGGTAGTGGTATTAGTGGTAGTGTAAGCAGTGAAGGTGGAACATTTACTGTTACATCAAACGCTACAAGCAGTAACACTGGTTCAACTATTGTGTTCAGAGATGGCAGTGGCAACTTCAGTGCTGGTGTTATCACAGCAACAGCAACCGCAGCTAGATACGCTGACTTGGCTGAGATGTATGCAGCAGACGAGGCAATTGAGCCAGGTACTGTTGTACATTTTGCAGGCGAAGGTAAACTAGCAGCATGTGACGTAGCAAACTGTCGTGCAGTAGCAGGTATCATTTCAACTGATCCAGCTTACTTGATGAACAGCACACAAGAAGGTGTTGCTCTTGCACTAGCAGGTCGTGTTCCTTGTAAAGTAACAGGTCCAGTTGCAGCAGGCGACTTGATTGTATCAGCAGGCAACGGTATGGCAATGGCCAATAACGATGCAGCAATGGGTACAGTAATTGGTAAAGCAATCGAAGCTAACGAAAGCGGCGAAGGCGTTATTGAAGTACTAGCACTAATGATGTAATCATTGATTAAAATATAAAAGATAGCAGGGTTCGCCCTGCTATTTTTTTGACCACAGTATTCGATAAATACATCAAAGTAATAAGGATTGCCATACATGGGATTGACCAAACCTAGAGCGCATCAGCTTCAAGACATTGATTACAAACAGACCGCCAGAGCTCTCACTGATACCAACATTACACTAAGTGGCGGCGCACCAGCAACAGTTGACGGTGTTAGTCTTTCATTGCACGATAGAGTTTTGGTTACAGGGCAAACTGATGCCAGTGAAAATGGCATTTACTATGTAACCACAGTCGGCGCAGGATCAAACGGAACTTGGGCAAGAAGCCTAGACGCAAATGAAACTGGTGAACTGAACGGTGGTACAATCATTATGGTTACTGAAGGTACCAACCATGCGGACACACAGTGGAAACTAACCACAGACGATCCAATCACAATTGGTTCAACAAACCTAAACTTTGCACTGAATAGCAGTGCAGCATACGGTGTTATTGCAGTAGCAGGCCAAAGCAGTATTAGTGCTAACTCAGTTGGCGATACACTCACTGTTGCCACAGGAAACAACATTGTTGTTACAACCGATGCAGGTACAGAAACACTTACCATTGCTGTGTCTGACACTATTACAGCAACTGGTAATATCACAGGCGGCAACATAACCACTGCTGGGATAGGTACATTTGGTACTATGACAGACGGTACAGTATCATTTACCAGCGGTAACATATCTGGCGTTGACGAACTAAGAATTGATCAAAGTGGCACTGGTTTGCGTATGACAAATGTAGGTGCATTTGATAATGATGGCAGTGACAACTTCCGTATTTTTTCTACAAATGATTTGAAAATTGCTGCTAATGGTGAAAACGGTACAGCTATTACGGTTGACGCAACCAATCAAGATGTTACAGTCACAAACGATTTGCGTGTCGATGCTGGGAATCTTTACATCGGCGGTACATCAGTCACAGCAACAGCCACTGAACTTAACCTGCTGGATGGTGTTACTGGGCTTACACTTGGTACTGCTAACGAAATTCTCATTGTAGGATCAGACAATACAAGCATTGAAGGAACTGATATTTTA
>Ga0213869_10002230_pt1 | contig 13638 bp, 18 predicted proteins | sample PICome_10_FD_160083 | JGI IMG/M metagenome (GOLD analysis project Ga0213869, IMG submission 160083) | Coastal seawater microbial communities near Pivers Island, North Carolina, United States - PICO132 | ecosystem: Environmental > Aquatic > Marine > Coastal | place: USA: North Carolina...
CAGATTGCTACTAGCACCATTGCACCACCACTCCACATAATTGCTTTCAGATTCTCTGTAGCAAACCATGTAAAGATAATAGTTGATGCCATTACCAATATCATTAAGTACTTCCCCTTTGTAGGGAAAACACGTTTTTTATTCCAATTTGTTAAGAACTTACCAAACCAAGGATGATTGTATAACCATGCCTCCATTTTAGGTGAACTCTTAGCAAAGGCCCATGCAGCAATTACTAAAAATATGCTGAATGGAATACCTGGAGTAACGATTCCAATGTAGGCTAAACCTACACAAAGGAAACCAATACCCATGTACATATATCTTTTTATTTGATTCATTAATGTACCACCTTGTTATATTATATAGTGTGCAATGCTTTCTGTCAACTAGGATCTGACTGGACGAAAGATACCCGATATACGTCCATTTGACTGTTGCCAGCCTCCCTTCCAACTATTAGTAATTGTACCGCCACTTGGATTGTTGTTAGTAGCACTTGCCTTATCACTTTGGTTGCCGCCAACGAAAGTATACACACCTGGCGACGGTGAAGTGTATATAAAGTTAACGTGACTGTAACTCCAAACTACAATGTCACCTGGTTGACCATCTGATAGTGGTACAGGAACACCACCATATAAACTTGTTTTATCTCTAAAGTCATATGCTCTAGCACTTTGCATATACTTGTAGCCTGTTCTTTTTAATACCCAATTTACAAATCCAGCACACCAAGGTGTTTGATCTGTTTTCCAATATGATGTGTCTGGGAAACCTAGTTCTTTCCATATACCTATAATGTTTCCATTACTAGGATCAACAGTTTCGTCCCATTTGTTTGCTGCCGCTTCGTCTAATAGTTGTGTTAAGAAACCTGGTATACCATCTGCTGCTGCTGTTGAATTGGCAGCACTTGCATCAACTAAGGCTTGTTCGTTTGTTCCTAAGTCATCAACACCTGCTGCTGGTGCACCTTCGTATCTTTGTGGTACTTGATTTTCTGCAATAGTGCCGTTAGCCTGGGCACCACCTGTTGCACCTACATCTGGTGGGTTTTCAATTGCTTCTTGTATAACTGCATTGATTGCTGCTGCCTGTGCCGGCGAAAGTATAATAGGTGGTACATAGCCTTCGTTGGCCCAAACATTGGGTGATCCTGTTTCTGCTGCATTAGCGACCCAACTTCCGTGTCCGCCAGTTGCATCGTTCTTACGATGAACAGGAATATTATTAATCCAAACACTTAATGAACCGCCTGTAGCAGGGTCACCACATTTAGTAGTATCGCCTATGCGTACAGTTTGTTCGTTGTTTGTAAACACATTTGGCGAACCAACTGCGTATGCTTCTTGGTGAAATGGGTTGGGCGTAGGACTTGCATGTCCTTTGTGCTTGTCTACATTTGTTCTTACTACTTCTGGCATACTAGTACTTATCTACTTTGATAGTGCTATACCTGTTGTAGTCTGTGTATATTGTTTGCTGATGTTATCTTCTGTTTTAGCAACACAACTTACTGCGTTTGCTTTAAGCATAAATTTGCCATCTGGTGATACACTAAACATAAATGGTGCAAGACCTAATCCTTTTTGCTGTGCAATAAGTACCATTGGCTTGTGCAATGTATAGTGTGTATCAGTTTCTTCTTCTAGACGTCCTACAATTTCTTCGCCTGACGCAAGTTTAAAGGAGACATTATCGCCTACTTTGTATGGTGTTTCAATTAACATATTATTATCCTAGTGAGTGTCCAGTACCGTTATAACCTGTGTCTTCAACGTATTTGATTAATTCGTTGTAACCACCGATCTTTTCTCCGCGTACTGTGATTTGAGGGAATGTTCGTGCTGTTGGGAACTTTTCAAAGAGTTGCTCACGAGTAAAGTCTTCGTCTAATTGTTTGTAGACAAATTCAAACTGGTTCGATTCACAAAACTTCTTAGCCCTATCACAGTACGGACATGCTGGTTTTCCGTATATTTCTATCATGTTTTATCCTACGTAAATAGTTTCTTTCTTTTTATTAATTACCTTAACCATGATAGCACCAGCGTTCTTCTTGGATATTGCCGCATTGATAGCTGTGGCTTCAGTACCGTAAGTACCGTAAGTTGTCCACACTTCGAAAGGGGAATGTCTTCTAAATTGAACTCTGAACATACTATTACTTATCTAAAGTTGGAAACCTTCGAATGTCTTATCATCAACATCTTGCTTAACTCCGCCAATAATATAACTCTCGATTTCAGTCTCTTGTGGAGCAACTTGTAGCCCTGAGCTACTTAACCAATGTTGTGTCCACGGTAAAGGATTTGTTGTTAAAGGACGATCATAGATTGTTTCAAGCCCTAATGCTTTAAGTCTCTTGTTAGCAATAAACTCTACGTATGCATGTAACAAGTTTGCATTAAGTCCTACAATAGAACCTTTTTCAAACAAGTAGTCTGCCCAACGCTTCTCTTCTTCAACACAAGTGCGCCACATCTCATATGTATCAGCTTCACACTCTTTTGCAATCTTAATAAAGTCTGGATCATCGTCACCTTTGGCCCAATGCTTTAGAATGTGTGTTGATAAATTTAAGTGTGTTGCTTCGTCACGAGCAATAAGTGAAATAATCTTTGCTGATCCTTCCATCTTCTTTAACTCGCCAAATGCAAATGTACATGCAAATGAAACATAAAAACGTAAACCTTCTAAGATGTTTACAGTCATCATTGCTTTGTATAATTGCTTCTTAACTTCGTATTCAGTACCTTTACCTTTGTAGAAAAAGTTTGTTGCCATATCGTGAAACTTATCATACTCACGAGAAACACTTTCTGCTCTTGCAATAATTTCTTCGTCGTCTAAGATAGTATCAAATACTTCTGCTGGATCAGAATAAACATTTTTTACAATGTGTGTATATGAACGACTGTGAATAGTTTCTTGGAAGTCCCATGCTACAATACAACTTTCTAATTCTGGATTAGAACAGTAAGGCAAAAAGTTTAAACAAGGTCCACGTCCTTGCACACTGTCAAGCAGTGTCTGATACTTTAAGTTTGAAGTGAAGATATGCTTTTGTGCTTCTGTAAATTCTGCATAGTCTCCTCGATCTTTTTGTAGTGATACTTCTTCTGGTCTCCAAAAATAGCCAAGCATGGTTTGATTGAGTTTGTCATATTCCGGGTAACGGAATACGTCATAACGTTGTGTGTTTTGATCTTCACCAAAGAACATGTACTGCTTTGTGAAGTCTACTTTATTTCTATTAAAAACTGTCTTTGCCACTGTGTGTGTTTCCTCTATATGTTACACGCTTCGCATTCTTCACCTTCAAGTTCTTCTACTGGTTGTAGATCACCGTTCATGTGTGAATGACCATTCATTTCTACTTCTGGTTCTTTAACTTCATCGTCACCTTTGAAGTCATATGTATTTTGATAATAGCTTGTTTTCCAACCTAACTTGTAAGTTGTTAACATGTCTTTCATCATTACGCTTAATGGAACTTCATTGTTCTCAAACTGCGTAGGGTTATATGACCAATTACCACTAATGGATTGATCAAAGAATTTTTGCATTACTGCTACAATGTTGATATAGCCATCGTTGTTTGGCATATCCCAAAGTAAAGTATAGAAATTCTTTAACTGACTATACTGCGGAACAACCTGTTTAAGAGGCCCCTTCTTGGACTTCTTAACGGACAAGTATCCTCTAGGTGGTTCAATTCCGTTTGTTGCGTTCGACACAACGGAACTACTCTCTGAAGGCATTTGTGCGGACAATGTGCTGTGCCGTAAACCATATTTTTTGATGTCCTTGCGAAGATCAGCCCAATCATATTCTAGTTTTGCTTTTACAACTCCATCGATATCTTTCTTGTATGTGTCAATTGGCAGTATGCCGTCCGCATATTTAGTACGATCGAAGTATTCACAAGCACCACGTTCTTTTGCAAGATCATTACTTGCAACCAATAAGTAGTATTGGAATGCTTCTGTAAGTTCGTGTACAAGTTTCCATGCTTGTGGATCATCATACTTAACTTTATTCTTTGCAAGATAGTGTGCAAGTCCAATATAACCAACACCTAATGAGCGTCTTGCTTTTGTGCTAATTTCTGCTGCCTTAACAGGATAACCTTGATAGTCAATAATTTCTTCTAATGCTCTAACAGCAAGATCACATAAAGGTTCTAGTTCTTCTAATTTATTAATTAATCCTACATTAATAGCACTAAGAATACATAATGCAATTTCGCCTTCTTCATCATCAATGTGTTGAATTGGTTTAGTTGGAAGTGTAATCTCTTGACACAAGTTACTCATGTACACAGGATCTTTGAAAGAACTGTGTGAGTTACTGTGATCAACATTCATAATATAGATACGTCCTGTTTCAGCACGTTCTTTTAACATGTTACCAAACAGTTCTTTTGCACTCACTGTTTTCTTTCTAATAGATGTTTTACGTTCTGCTTTTTCATATACATCTTTAAACAAATCATTGTCGCCTGAGTAGAAAGCATCATACACTTCTGGGACTTCGTGTGGCGAGAAAAGAGTAATGTCTTGACCAGACAATAACCTTTCGTAAAATAATTTATTAATTTGAATAGAATAATCTAATCTACGTACACGATTATCTTCAGTACCTTTATTATTTTTTAATACAAGAATGTCATCAATTTCATAATGCCAAATAGGAAAATGAGTTGTTGCTGACCCGCCACGTACACCATTCTGTGTACAGCTTCTTACTGTTGATTCATAAACTTTTAGAAATGGGATAACACCAGTGTGTGCTACTTCCCCGCCCCTGATCTTCGAGTTAATCGCTCTCGTACGACCCGAATTGATTCCGATACCAGCTCGCTGAGCGATATAATAACCAATAGCGGAGTTGCTACTAAAAATACTAGGCAAAGTATCGTCAACATCGACCAATACACAACTAGCAAACTGACGGATTGGAGTACGAACGCCAGCCATGACTGGGGTTGGTATGTTGATTTTAAAAAGCGAGGTCGCGTCATAATATTTCTTTACATAACTTAATCTGGTTTCTTTAGGATAGTTTGCAAACAACGTAGCGGCAATCATCATATACATGAACTGAGGAGTTTCATAGATGTCGCCGTTGCTTCTATCCTGACACAAATACTTATCTACAACTTGACGTAAACCTGCATAAGTAAATTCTTCGTTACGGTCATGCTTTAACCAAGTATTCATTTTCTTTAATTCTACATCTGAATACTTTTCTTTGATTGCAGGATCATACACACCGCGTTCAATATTACGATCAATTATAGTGCCGAGAGAATCATGTTCGTATTTTGTATAAACTTTTTTATGTAGACCGTACAACAACAACCTTGCTGCTGCATATTGATAATTAGGATTTTCTAACGATATAAGATCGTTTGCGCTCTTAATTAGAATCTCTTGAATTTCGTCTGATGTCATGCCGTCGTAAAACTGTAAATCAGCGTTCATCTCGATCTGTGAACTACTCACTCCAGCAAGACCAGCACAAGCTTCTTCAACAACAAAGTGCATTTTATCTAAATCTAAAAGCTCTCTGCTACCGTTTCTTTTTGTGATGTGTATATCTTTGCTCATGTCTCTCTCATTTTAATTTTGTGTACAGAGGTATTTAGTTTTAGTACCTGCGAATGCAGGATCTTAGTGGCTAAAATTTATACCAGTGAACGTTTTATAGTATTTGTTTAATTGTACAGTCAGAACGTGTGTTGAGCAAGAAGAAAATAACTTTTTCTTTGCCATTTCTAACTAAACTCCGTACTGTATGTCGAACGACAGAGATCCTGTAGCACCTGTAGCAATAGGATTCTTGTAAGACAACACCACGGTATCGGTACCACTGTCTGTGTCGTTGTCACGCAGAGCAGCGGAAAATTCAAACCCTGTCATAATTACACCACCCGGAGATGTTGTAGTTGTGTCGGAGTATTCGTAATTATCTGATAAAGATAGTTTCGAGACGTCATCACCGATTGTGATGTTAACTGAACCTCTACGAATATGGTTTGCAAGTCTTAGTGTATAATTAACTTTCATAAATGCGTTAAGTGCTGAAAACACTGCAACAGGTCTAAAACTGTCAGTTGTATAAACTTCTGAATAGTTTTTGTCTGTAAAACTAGCAAAGTCACTACCTTGCACTTCTGCAATGGCTGCTACAGTCTCTGTGTTTACGACTCCTGCGTCTTGTTGTCTATCACTCGTACACTCACGAACTACGTTGTTTCTACTTTCTCCAAACTCAACAATCGTTGAAGTTGGATTTGCAGATGATCCTGTGTTGTTACCACAACTTACAAAATCACATCTACTAATTTTTGTACCGTATCCATAGTTTGCATTGAATGCTTGTTTGGCAATCTCAGTAAAGTTACAGTCATTGATAATCCAATTGTTACCTTGGCCTGTTACTCCTGCAATGTAGATTGATGTATCATTAACATTAAAGTCAGTGTGAATGATTTCAACTTTGGTTGCTGTGTTTACTGTTTGGTTGCACTTTATACTGATGGAGTTGTTTTTGAACTTACAATGTTTAATTTTGATATCGTCTACTTTAAGACCTGCTAAATCGTTGTTCCATAATACAGATGCACTTTCTGTAGCATAGTTTGTGACTGGTGCACCTAAGCTATATTCTCCATCGAATATAATTCCTTCTAGCTCTACATCTTTAGCACCTGTAAGAACAAGTGAGCCCGAAGAACGTTTAATAGTAAGATTACTAATATGTATGTTTGTTGGTCTGTCGCTACTTGTAAATGATGCAAGTGTAGTTCCTTGTGAACTAATGAGCTGTATGTTTCTTGTGTCTAAGTTTAGTATTGCGCCCTCTGCTGTTTCACCTCTAATGATTGCATTGCTAGGAATCTCAAGTTCTCCTGTAAACAAATATTCACCATTAGGTACAGTTAGTACTTTTTTAAAGTCAGGGTCTGCATTTCTAAATAACTGTGTAAAAGCATTTTCAAATGCTGTAACGTTGTCTGTTGAACCGTCACCTACTGCTCCAAAGTCTGCAACACTGACTGCCATTTCATCAATCTTACCTAATAGTGTACGTGATTGACTTTGTGTAATAGATGGATTATCAGATGCAAATTTGTAACTAGATGCTAGTTCTAAAATATTATCATGTTCGGTTAATACTTTTGTATTACCTACGTAGGGAGCACCTTCTGTAGTTGAACCATTACCAATATACAGTTCTTGTGTGTCTACTGCCCATGCTAATTCTGCTGAACTTAATTGCGGTACACCACTAGAAGAGTTCTTTTTACCTCTTCTGATCTGAATCTTTGATATTTGAACTACAGCCACTTATTTGCTCCTGAAATTGTTATTAGTATTTATGTCAATCAGTTCGCAAGTAAGGATAGCCTGTAGAACCTTGCTACAGTTGCTTGTATAGCACTATTATGCTTTTGATGCGTAGTATTCTTCTACTTTAGAAAGCCATTTATCTTGATATTCGTTCCAAGTATCCGGCGTAACACTAAACTGTTGATATTGTAGGTCTCTGCTACACATAAAGATATGTCCTTCCTTGATGTCAGTACCATATACTTCATTGTGTGCCATAGCATAGGCCACTAATTGTAGATAGTAATCTTCAACCCACTCTGCTTTCTTAGGTTTATTAGTTTGCTTGTGGTCCATAATCGCAGGTTGTCCTTTGTACATACCACACAAGTCAGTTGTACCTGAATACAAACCTGGAAAATATAATGCTTGTTCTATTGACCATATTTCATCTACATGCTTCAAACCGTTTTCGATAATAACATCTGCCATCTTGTTTGCTTGTACATGCACAGGATTATTACCTGGCTGTCTTTTTTCGCCTACAACAAATCTTTCTAAGTTGTTGTGCATTGCTGTACCAACACCTGCTGCTTCAGTTGTAATCCGTCTAGCATTTTCTTCGCCAACTCGTTTACGCCATTCAATAAGGTGAGTCATATCTTTAGTTGAACTAAGGATAGTTGTTACACTTGGTAACTTCTCATCATCTGGAGTTAGGTAAACACGTTTGCGTGTTACAGGATCATTTATCTGTTTTAAAGATTTATACTCAAAACGTTCAACAAATGGTGGCGGTGTTATCTCAATAGTTTGATCAGTCATACTGTATATAGTACTACCTTTCTAGTAGTTTGTCAAGAGTGAATTATGTTTCTTGGGATAATTGCTGAGGTGCTGCACTTGCTGCTGTTTGATCTACAGCATCTTGGCTGCTTTGATCACTCTGTGGAGATTGGGGATCTGCATCAGGTGCTCCTGGAACATCCAATTCAATGCCATCGGCATTAAAGTTTTTTACAAGACTTTGGATTGCAGGACTGCTGTCGTAAATTGCTTTGAACGTTTCGTAGTCTGCTGCTAATTGGATTTTATTTTTTAATGCTAAGTTTGAAAGTCCTGCCCAATTCATTTTAGCAGGAGACTTTTTCATTTCTGCGCGGCCGATAATATTTTTTAACAAGATTACATACTTGTCAATAGTTTCATCAGTACCTGTGAATTCAAAGAACCTCATGGTTAAACCTCTGTTTGTGCTTTTCTAAGTTCTCTAACCTGTGCTTCAAGTTCTTGTATTTTGTCTGCAAGTTCTTTTCTTTCGGCTGCTTTTTGTGCAGGATCTTTTTCTGTTTTTGCTAGAGCGTTTGCTACTGCACCTTTGCCTTTCATAGCGTCTGCAACATCACCAGCACCCATTGCGGATGCCGCTGCTGCTGTAGCGTTGTATCCTAGTTTAGCTGCACCAACACCAAGTTTGGCTGCACCTTTAACAGCGCCGCCGATACCTCTAGCTACTTTACCTATAAGTTCAGTAACTTCTTGGTCGTCTGCATCTTTGATGAACTCATGCAGTCTCATGTATTATCCTGCTAGTGTTTTAAGTAGTCTTGATTCAAAGTTAATTGATTCACGCTTTTCACGGCCTGCTGTTTCCATTCCGCCTGCTGCTGGTTCTGCTGTTGCAAAATCATCTGCTGGTTCTTCAGCTGGTGCCTCAGCGTCTGCTGGTGCTGCCATGTCGTCCATTCCACCTTCTTCTGGTTCTGCACCTAACATACCTGTTTGTGCTTCTTCGCCTGTAAGTTGTCTAATAGAACTTGCTAGTGTTTCACGTGTTGTTTTAAGATTTTCTAATGCTTGTTGAATTGCTGGAGCCGACGCTTCAATAAATGCTTTTGATTGCTCTTGGCCCATTTCATCTCTAATTGAATCGCCAAGTTGAAGAAGTGTTTCATTTTCCATTCCGGAAAGTTCTTCAATCCAACGTCCAACTCTATCTACCATAGTTTTAGCAGTTACAATTGCACTTGCTTGTTGGATCTCACCTTCGTTTACTTTCATCTCATCTCCTGCTTCTTCTGTTGCTTCAGCTTGGGGAGCCTCTGTTGCAACTTCTAATGAATCAATTGCTGCTTCTTCACGTTCTAGAATCTCTGTGTTAATGACATCAAGCATAGCCTGTGCTGTTTGCAATGTGTCATCAGTCAAATCCTCATTAAATTTTGAATTTGATTTTGCATCATGGATTTGTGTACGTAACTTATTACGTGCATCTTCTAGTTTAGCTACATCAAATGCCTCAAGGTTTAGTTTTTTACCAAACGTCTTGTACATAGACTCGTTCAGCTTCGCAGCCTTTGTTCTAAATAATTCGTTATGTTTCATTTTATACAATCCCCAAAAGTTGTTATATGTATTTATTCAAAAGGCGGCCAAATGCTCTGCTTCCGACTTAGCATTTATTGCTCTAAATTTAGCATCTTCATACCTAGTCCACATAATTTCAGCTTTTAGCTCATCTTTTGCATTACAAGCTCTATGATATCTATCTAAAAATATATTACTATCTGTATAAAAACGGCTATAATATACGTCTGCTGCAAATAACTTGTCTTGTAGTGCTTTATTTTCGTTCCATGCTAACAGGTTTGCTATGCGTATTGCTACAGCATTCAAACTTATGTTCTCATATATTAATTTATCCTTTTTTATGATATTTTTGAAAGGACCATCTGATTGTATCAGAACATCACCAACATGAATGCCTTTATCTGACTTGGTTGGAAGTATGGTTCCTTGGTCAAGAAACTGCTTGTAAGTCTTAGTTACTAGCTGTTCAAAACGTTTAGAAATATTCGTCATAAAAAAAAGGACCTTTCGTCCTTTGTATTTACAACTTAATTAATTTGGTGGGCTACATCTTGAGTAGTATAGTAACTACTATGGAAAGAACTGCTGCAATAATTGTACCAGCTGTACCAATGATAACTTTGGTTAAGCTCTTTTGACCATCTGTGATATCTCTATGAATATGCTCTACTTTCTTTTCTAGATTGTCGAGGCGGCCTTCTAATTGCTCGTACCTTTCTTGGCACAAGTCAACATGGGCTTCTAAATTTTTCTTTTCTAGGCTAGTTGCCATTTTACATTCTCTCCGAATACCGTTAATTTAATAACTCTCTAGGTATTGCCTTTTGAATGTGCCTTGTATTAGCTGTTATCTGTCCTATGCTTTTAGTGTTTGCCTTTTACTTTCAACAAAAGTATTTATCATTTTCCTCTAGAAGTTAGGGCTCTAATCATCTTTTTTATAAGCCCTAATTCGTCTTTTACCTCGTATAAACCGTCTTGTGCTTTAAGATTTTGTACTAGCATATTTTTTATTACTAACATAACCCAAACCCACCAAGTAAAGCACACTGAGGACATTATAACTAACCCTACGTAAGCAAAATGGTCTTTGTCTGAATAAACTCCAAGGAGTGCCAATAAGAAGCCTACGAACATGAAGAAGCTCGTACCAAACATTATTATATTCCAATGGTTATCTTTCATACTACTATTTACTCGCTGTTCTGCTGAGAATTCAGTCTACACTTAATCGGCTGTGTTAAGCCAAATGTTACAATCAGTTCCACTTGTTACAAAGCAGTTTTGTTTAAATTTAACATTATTATTTAGGTTACCGATAATTGGAATGCTTTGCAAATCATCTTTAAGCAATCCAACTTGATCATCACCTTTTAAAAATACGTCTTGCCTTTCTACATAAAATGACCAGTACCATTTAGTATCAACATCTTTGTACTCTATCATAATAGGATCTTCTTCCCAAGTACATAAAGCTCTTAGTTCTATTCCTTGCACCAGTGCGTTGAAGTTTGATTGCTGGGCGTGTCGCAGAGAGCTCATGTCATCTCTATCTGGATTTGACCGAGTAATGTCTACAGTTGTTTCTACTTTATATCTGATCATTACTCATATTTAGTAGCCATAAAAAAAGGGTGCCAGCGAACTGACACCCTTTTAAATAGTTTAAAAACTATTAGCCAGAAATGCCTGGGATAGTTGCTTCAATTGACATAGTAACACCAGTTGAACCAGTACCGTAGTTAGAACCAGCAGTCATTACGCCTGTTCCTTGTACAACTACGAATGCATCGTTAGTGTTTTTGTCTAAACCAACAACTGTGTTTGCGTCGTTAGTTCCTGAAACGTCACCAGCTTGGATGTAGTCTAAAGCTGCTTGGATTTCTGCATCTGTGATAGATGATTTAGCTAATTTGATAACTCTAGTTAAACCTGCAATACCGTTAGTATCACCGTTTGCTGGTAATTTGTTATCACCTAGTTCTGCAACACCTGTTCCGGCGTTGTTATAAGTTTGGAATACTGAGCTTCCGTTTGATAGATCTGCCATAATATTATCTCCTCGATTATTAAATGATCCCGCTCAGGGACCGGCTTTTTTCTTACACTCTTATTTATCTTTTGGGTAAAAACTTATGGGTTTTGGGGGGATTTTTGACTAAAAACGCTTAATCTGCTCTAAAAGGCGTCCATCTATCACGTGGAACTAACTTAACTTTGTCTCTAGTCTTAACAAAGCCTTCGCCTCCTGGCTTGCCACCTGTTGTAGCAACTACATCACCTTCTGCTTTATCAAGCTCTGCAATTACTTCATTCTTGGCTTTCATAAGCTCTGTAACAAGGAAAAATATGTTTGTTGCAGTTTGCTTACTACTGTCTATAATACTTATAATCTTTGCTTGTTTATTGGCGGAAACCTTTGAATTTTGAAGCCAATTGAGGAAACTGTCTACTTTTAAGTCATCTAACTTTTTAGCTCTACTCATTTGGTTTACAAATGTGTACATGATATCACTGATATCACTTAGCCCAGGACGCTTCTCAAAAAACTTAGCAATGTTTGCTTGTTCTTGATTTGCTACCTTTTCTATGTTACCTAAGTTGTCTGCATTTACTGGCGGCGCCTTGCTTACATACTGTTGTCCTAAAACTAAAAGATCTGCTGTGCCATTAAATTGTTTTACATCTTCAATAGGTGTGCCTGACTTATCGCCAAAGTATTCATATGCTGAATGTGCTGCAACACCAACTTTACTTTTGCCTACTTTACGTCCAATGTCACTTTGTGCTTTAACATTGTATGTAGTTTGATTAGGAGTAAAACTTATTGCTCCGTCACTGCCTTGATATGGTTTACCTGGATGGTATAGTAAGTCGCCATACATGTAACCTTTGAAGTCCGGTGGAGTCGCTGCTTCAAATATTGGCCATAGGCTTGCCATATCTTTTGCAAACTTAGGTCTCCATTCTTCACCTTTACCTCTACTGTTGATAAACTTTTCTAATTCATCAGCTGAGTTAGACTTACCTTCTTCCTTACCCCAATTATTTTTTCCAACTAATCTAAACTGGCCGTCATCTTCACGTCCCCAATACACTGTTGGATTACCGTCCCATTTAACTGCAACATCACTAGCATCTTGCTCCATGCTCTTTAAGATATCAACTGCACGTTTAGCACCATCAGATGGATTAGTAAACACTAGGTCTTCTAAGTGATTAAACTCTCTACCTACGGCTTCTACTAATACAGCTTCTGTTAAAAATTCAAATGCTCTCATGCTTTTTTCTTCTTCTTAGTTTTATCTACGTATGTTGCGTGTGGCACATTTAAGTTCTTCTTGCCATACACAGGACCTACTTTATGCATCTTAGAAAGTTTGTCAGCTATCGAATAGCGTATGTCTACAACCTCGCTTATTTTCATTTTACGATGTCTATCATTTTACGCATCCAAGCATTGTGATCCGCTTGGTAAGTTTCGACTTGCTTGTTGTCCGGTAATTCTAAACCGTCTCTTGCAAAGGCGTCAACAGCGTCTGCAACAAGTTCATCGTAGTTTGGTAACTTCTTAATGTAGTTAACAATTGACTCTACTGATTCAAGTGTTGATGGTGTTGCTGTTTGCCCTAATAGGACTTTAGCGATTTGGTTGGGGTCTTGTGATACCAATTCGTTAGTTTCTCTATCTTTTAGTCCTTCATTTGCTGACCATTTCATACCCTTGGTTTTTGCTATGCTGGAAAGGAGGATGTGTCGATGCATACCTTTATAAGGTGAGTTTGGTCCACTTCCCTGCAGGCTGAACTTCATCCAATCTGGATCACCAAACATAAAGTCTGTTTGCACAAAGCCGTTTGAATCATCCCCTTTGATTGGAGTTTTAAAGTGTACGTTGATGCCTGACTTACGTATCCACTCTTTA
>Ga0213869_10002236_pt1 | contig 13599 bp, 24 predicted proteins | sample PICome_10_FD_160083 | JGI IMG/M metagenome (GOLD analysis project Ga0213869, IMG submission 160083) | Coastal seawater microbial communities near Pivers Island, North Carolina, United States - PICO132 | ecosystem: Environmental > Aquatic > Marine > Coastal | place: USA: North Carolina...
CCCTGGGTTGACTTGACCGCCTCTGATAGTTTACTGATGCCATCTATTAGCCGATGACGACCCTCGTCTCCGAAGGAAAGCTGTTTTGGTGTGTAGTCCATTTGATTGAATTATTTTGACACGAAGTTAGCATTGTTTTTCTTTCTCTGTAATCTCTTATTCATTCTATCCTGAAAAGAGTCCTCTACCTGTCGAACCTTCTGCTCATACCAATCAAGGTATCTCTCTATGCGGTTTTTGATTTTAACCCTCGACCTCTCAAACTCAGATTTAGACAGGTCAGACTCCCTCTCACTAATAAACTCTTGCATCCTATCCTCTAACTGACTTAGATGTAGCTCGTGAGATTCCAGCATCCTCTCAATTATCCCGTCTTCTTTCATTTATAAAAATACCCCCGAACAGAAGAAGGCTAACCCACCTGCTGCGAACGCAGCCCTTGGCATCTTCTGAACGAGGGATATTGTTTCTTGTGTCCATATCAGTGAGTTAGCAGAAGCAAATATATAAAAAATTTGTATATTACGCGCGCGCCTTAACGTACACACACCTATTATCTCTCTCTATTATATATAGACTCCTTTTTATTTTTTTTCCGTATACGAAGGTTAAAAATCGACATTTCGACACAAATCACCGCAATCGCTTAATAGTCAAGCAGTTACAGCATGACAAAAAAATGACAAACTACTTTTTCTGTGTCGATAATCGGGAATAAACCGAAAAATCGAAGATGAGATATGCTGAGGTAATGGGTTATATATAGCATGTACGCCACATGTCGCCAACCGAAACCGATATTTTTTACAGTAGTGGGGTCTTTAAAAAGGTCGATGCATGTGGATTTTTTGAGCTTTTGCTGTGGCTGTTGGTGTACCTGTGGCAGCTATGGTAGCTGTGCTGTAGCTGTAGCTGCTACGTTTGCTGCTCCGCTGTAGCTCCGCTGTAGCTGTGCTGTGCTGCTACGCTGCTACGCTGTAGCTGTGCTGCTACACCATACAATGTATATGTAACTGCTACGCTGTGCTGGTATTCGATGTTGCAACATTGGTTAACATAATACGAATTATATGCGGATGCTGAGCACGAAATTGCTGAACTCTCGTTGAACGCGTAAGAATTGGTATCATTTCGCTGACCAGATGGCTGTGCTCTGGGATTCGATGTTGCAACATTGGTTGACTATCTGCTCATATACAATGGCCGCATTGCGCTGTGCTGATGGCTGCGCTCTGGGGATTCGATACTGGAAACACTGCTGCCCAGATGGTGGTAAATGGCTTCAAAACTTTGCGCAAGGTGCGCGCTCCCCTTTAACACCCCCAAGCACAAACTGCTCACAAAAGGAAACGACCTAAAAATAACCGTTTTGAACAGTCAGAACGTACTGAAATGCTCTGTATCCCAATGGTAGCAAGGGATTCAGGCGTTCCAAAACTCAAATTGTCTTTTAGATGACAAAAAATAGTCAAGTGAAATTATTCTCCCTGAGTATCAAGCAGTTACGTCTTTTTTACAAAAAAACTTTGCAAAAAACTTGCACGGACAAAACAAATATCCGTATGTTTGTCGGGCAATCAGGGACAGACCCACTGCAAGCGTTCTTTGACATATTGAGTACGATTCAGCACGAATCCCCACATCGTCTTCCGCACGATGAGACATTTAGCAGTCCTTGCAAATGTCGATGGATTGGTAGCTAATCAGAAAATCCAGACAAATAGGTTAGCTTCAACCTAGGGCATGGAATCTTCGGATAGACATGATTACGGCTTAACCTAACAGCGAGTGAAATTGCATACATATAGGGATATCGCCACATAAAGAAGACAACAAAACAATATTTTGACTAAGGCCTTTACCTACCAAAGTAAAGGTCTATGTGTCGATAGGACTGATAAGCCTATCTATGAAGAGTATCATTAAACGAAACACAATCTAAATTAAACTAAATACCAAATATCATGAGTAACGAAGAAATAAACAAACTCGCAACAATCGCAAAACTCGCAAACGCAATCGAAGATTTTGTTGATGCAAACGGTAGTGTAGACCAAATTGATGGCGCATTATCCATGGCTTTGAACATTGCCTTAAGCAAGGTAAGCGAAGACAAAAAGAACGCAATCGTAAACGTAAAATTATTTTAAACCAAATATCATGAGAACATCAATTAAAAAAGAGTTAACCGAGTACGTTTTAGACCTTATTAACGAGGGGGTGCTAACTGAAGAAAATAAAGACGACTGGCATTTTCACGCATTCAATGAGGACTATTATTTAATCGGGTATTACGAATGCTCTGAATGGCTTAAACATCACGGCATTAACCCGTTTGAAGCTATTGCAATTTGCCAACAATACGAAATAGACAATTTCGGAGAGGTTGGAAAGCCATACGACAACGCAGAAAAAACCGTGAATATGCTGGCTTACATATACGGAGAACAAGTTGTTGCAGAATTAGACTAATCAAGCGTAAATGGTTTCAAGGAGGGTTCGATTCCCTCCTACGTTTCTAAATTAAACTAAACTAAATACCAAATATCATGAGAACAGAAAAACAAGAATGGATAATTACCGACCAAAGTTGCAATCAAATGATGATGAAAACTGGGGACAACAAGTTCATATTCAAGGAAGACCGAACGATTAACCCTGATACTGGGGAGACTGAAAACTACGAGTTAGAGATTGATTTGGAAGAATACTCTTGGGAGGAAATAGTAGATGCCTGTGAACCGTTCGGATATACAGCAAAACAAGTTGATGATTGGATGAACACAGGAGAGGAATTTGCTCTTATTGCTGAATGTATTTTTGAATTGTCAAACTAATTATAAAACCAAGTAACCATGAGCAAACTACAAGAACAATTGACGGCAAAGGAAATTACGGAACACCTATTCAGCGACCGATATTCTTACGATGAATTTTTGAAGGAGTACATAGAAGAAATGCTAAAATCGGATAGCTCAAGACGTGTCTATTGGGATGCTTGGTTTAGAGGAGCAACAAGCAAAGACCTAGAGAATGCCGAAAAAGGGAAAACATTTAAACAATCATAACCATGTACACAACAACAGACAAATGCCGCGCATTTAGCGGTGAGATTGCAACAGAAAACATGACCGACTTTGTGTTGGTCGATGACCTAACATGCGAAGACCTACCATTTGAGATGGTAAGGAGAGACCTGAACAAGGACATGCTGTTCTGTTCAATGAGAACACTAAGCGAAGCTATGAACATTCTAAACCAAGACTAAAATGAAGACCAAGAACGAAGAGTTAAACCAAGCCATCAACGCGGCATTATTCATGACCGCGATATTTTTAATAACACAACTAATCCAAAACTTTGTACTATGAGCAGACTAACGTTTACACAACCAAAGGAGTATCAATTCAACGGACGTAAAATTTGGGAAAGCGAGAGATCGCACGACCAAAAGTCAATCGGAGCGTTCAGTTTAAAAGGTGCATATAACGAGTATTATATGTATGACCTTGACGAGTTCGACAAAGGTTACTACGCTGACCGCGTAAAGCTACGCAAGGACGAGAGGTTATTTAGATACGAGACGTCAACAACTAAGATTGGAGGTATGAGACCTCTAATCAAGGTTAACATGAAGAGCGGTCTTGTTTACTTTTTGAGAGACTTATACGCTGATGACTGCGAGTTCGACAGCGTATCTGAGAAGCCACTATGGATTGACATTCACGCAAACTTGAAGCCGACTAACTGATGATGGGCATGGCAGCCCGAAACCCTGAGCAATTCAGGGTCTTAGTCTAACTTAAAATCTAAAAACGAAATGGAATACAGAACGATGGAATCAAAATGGATATGTACTGACCCTGACACAAATCAATGGGGTAGAAAAATAGGTGAAAGAACCTATGAATTTAAGCAAGATATGAAATACCCAAATGGTATGATTGTTAAAGAAGAAGAAGAAATAAATCTTGACGAATACACTGATGAAGAAATAAACGACCATTTGTCACCTTACAGTTGGAGTATTGAACAGCTAAAAGAAGAAAATAGTTTAGAAGATTCTGAATGGCTTATGGCTGAATGTATTTTTGAGCAAATAGCTAATTAATGCTAACAAATGGATAACACCTAAAAACAAATGAGAACTATAGAAACAAAAGTTTACACGATAGACGAACATCCATATAAGAGCAAATGCTTTGAATGGATTAGAGATAATTGGCATGACCTCAACCAGCATTCGGTTGATGAGGTTATTAATAGCCTAAAGGCATTGCAATCTATTATTGGAGGTGAGTTTGACTACTTAATTAGCCAAGTACCTGACAGAGGCGAGTATATCACATTCACAGACTACGACAGAGATGCGCTATGCAGACTGAGCGCAGACGACCTTCCGCTTACTGGCGTGTGTTGGGATTATGATGTGATTATTGGAGTTAGAGAGTTTAATGCCGAAAGAGTATTGAAGTCGCTACACGATGATACCGAGTATATCTATTCAGACGAAGGTCTTAAAGAATTATGCGATGCTAATGAGTACGAGTTTGATACAGAAGGAAACTACATAAACTAAATAAAATGAGAACACTATCATCAATAATCGCCATCATGGCCCTATCACAGATAGGCATGGCACAGGAAACAAAGACAGAGGTAAGATACCAAACGGTTATTGCATACCAATATGCAATTGACCCCGAAGCAGTCATACTGATTGAGGACATGATTGAATGGACGGAATGGGACATTCAAGAGGGTAAGGTCAATCAAAACACAGGCGAACTCTTGATACAAAACCTTGAACGATTAAAAGCTAAACTAAAATGAGAACACTACTCGAAACACTGGCGGCATCTGCGATAGCAGGTGCTGTCCTACCAACACTAATAGCAATCATCTGGACGTTGAGCCTAGGAGCATTTGACATCGTTGAGGTGCTGCAAGCTCCGCTTGTAATGATGGTCAACACATTTGCTGTTGGCCTGACGTTTATCACGGTCGGAATAATCAAAGGCGAGCCGATATGATAAAGTACCAAGGACAATTCAGGACTAGCATTGAGACAATGTTAAGGATATTCGGACAGCCTGATGATGACAACACCTACCTACTTGACATCGGTGGCCGCAAGGCAAAGGTGTACAGTAAGCATGGCAACACATGGACGGTTGAAGCTGAAAACTACCAAGTATATTCAAAACTAATAACCAAAATACAAATTGAAGCATGAAAGCAATAATTGAAAGAGACAATTGGGCAGAAAGCCCTCGCGCAGCATTTGACAACCTGTCAACATTCATATTCCTTGGCAAGCACAGCGACCTCGGAGACAAGCACGACCTACATGGAGACTTCGGGAGCTTCAACGGTCATGAGAAGGCAATAAGAAAGGCATACGATGTGGCTGTACTGATGCCAGTGTACGCATACGTTCACAGCGGCATGACCATAGGAACAGAACCGTTCAGCTGTCCTTGGGATTCTGGACAGTTAGGCTTCGCAATCGTAACAAAGCAATCAATCAGAGAGAACTTCGGAACGAAGAGGGTGATGAAGAGACACATTGAGACAGCGAAGGAGTGCTTAGTATCCGAGGTCGAGATTCTGGACAAGTACATAGGAGGAGACGTGTACAGCGTTTCCATATACGATGGAGACGAGTACGTTGACGGATGCTCAGGGTACTACGACATCGAGCAAGCAAAGAGTGAGATACCTGATTACGTAACTAAAATAGAAGAGAACTTATGAAAACCTACCTACCATTATTTACAGGATTCTACAACACCATCTGGGAGATGGACGACAGCTACCTCATTGAGGAGGAGAATATTGACATGGAGAATATTGACTACAAGAAGTACCAAGAGGACGTCTCTAAGGAGCTGTGCAAGGTGCTGCCCGACCACTGTGACCTAATTGATAGCATACTCTTCGAGGCGCTTATAAGTCCGAGGTTCTACAACTTCGGCAACGACAGCATCAACTGCGAGGTAACACTATCATCAAAAGAGGCTGTTGACGGATACCTTGCCGACAACGCAGACGCATTCAGTGAGTACCTAAAAGAACGCTACACATCACGTGACGGATTCAGTTCAAGCTACTCAAACGACCCGAAGGACTGGTCAGACTGGCATGAGGACGAGCATAAGTTCGGAGAGGTGCTTGACTTCTGGTTCATGAACGAGGAGGTTGACGAGTACGATGTGTACCAAGACGTAGTTGAAAATTTAAACGAAACAGATTATATAAAATGAGACAGATTAAAGAAATTCAAGACAGACTGAACAACGCTGATTGGTCAGCAGAATACTGCCACCCAGACAAGTGGAGCGACACAGACATGGACAGCTGCATATACAAGCTTGAGAAGGCGCACTTTGGCTACATACCTGTTGAACAGGCAGTGAGCGACATCTTTGACGAGATTATTGCCGAGCTGCCTTTCAGAAAAGACCAATCGTTCGTTGATTTGGCGACCGAGTACGTCCGAGACACCCTCGCATGGCAGAAATTAAGCAAGACGGAATGTTTTTTTCCAGAAAGCGCGGTATTTTCAACAACTAATTACTAATATTGCACCTAATAAACAAAAATGAGTTATTACACTAACAAGGGGAAGGAAGAGTTCAATATTGGAATCCCCTACTTCGTTTACGCTTACGTGGATAATATTCAATTGCGACCAAAGCAAGCAACTGAAGCTGAACTCAACAAGATAATCATCAAGGATAAAATTAAAAAAATGGAATTTAAAACAACAATCGAAGAGGCAGAGGTAACAATTAGCTTTGACTACCAACCTGAAGAGGCAACAGTCATGTACTACTCAGATGGCTCAGGTCATGCTGGATGCCCAGCATCAGTTGACAATATTGGAGTCTCTTGGAAGACTCGCAAGTTTAATTCTAAACTACTTAAGCATGAGGATGTAGAGGTTGACATCACCGATTTGCTTCGAGAATTAGGTCACGACCTTGAAGAGCTATGTTGGAATCATTTAGACGAATAATGTTTGGCTATGTGCTGAACGAGGAACGAGTATGGCGTATAGCTAGTGTTATATGCTTTTTATTAACTAATTAAAATAAATTAAAATGGTTTTAGATTATAGAGAATACGCATTATTTGATTACGAACACACAACAAATAAGACTGATAAATTCCGTTTAGGTGATGTAGTGTTAAAAGATAATACAGAGATTGGAGTAATCATACAAGTACACGGGAATGAAGAATATAGAACTGATATGTTTGGTAATTGTTGTGATGTTGAAATTAGGTTGGCTACTAATAAAGAGATTAAAACCTTTAGAAAAGAATTAATATCTAATTGCATATAACTATTGGCTATGCACCGTTTCAATGGTGTATGTAAGTTAAACTAAAAACAAATAAGATGAAGAGATACCAGTTTAGACGTAAGGATGTACGTAACACCTTAATTGTAAAGAAATACCTGTTCCCGATGTGGTTCATGATGAATATCACAACGGCAATCATGCTGTACATAATGACGATGGTATGAAGACTAAGCAACAGGTACTTGACGAGATAGACACACTGATGAGGATAGGCACAAAGACGAGGGATTCGTCAGAAAAGAATCGCATACGAAAGCGGCTACAGTTTCTGAGACCCATAGCCATATACATGGACAGCCACCTATCTCAGGAGTCAATTGAATCTCAGCTACGCCATTGCATCAAGCGTATCGAGGCTGTCGATAACGATTTTGACAGCACGTTCCCTGCTGGGTGCGATAGCAAAACAAAGTCAGAGTTTATGAAGGGTAAAGGCCTCCCCGAACTAAGTAAGCAGGTCAAATTTTTACAATATTTAACTGAATCAAAATGAAAGAATGGTTAAAAGCAAAGCTCCGAGGAGCACCAAAGTTGGAGGTACAGAGGCTTCAACAGGAACAGAAACATTTCAGGCCAATGAAGCCCTACCTGACCGTTAAGAGTTCAGGCATAGAGGGTCTGGGTCTGTTTGCGGTTGAGGACATACCAGTTGGCGAGGTCATCGGCATCACGCACGTATGGGATGAGCGGTTCAAGGACGGCTACATTAGGACGGCTACTGGGGCGTTTATAAACCACAGCGAAACACCTAACCTAAAGCTCGTATCTGACGGTGATATGAGGTATGGAAAAACCTTGCGCCATATCAAAAAAGACGAGGAATTAAGCACCAAATACACACTATATTCACTATCTTTGTAAACAATCAAATCAATGGACAGAATCAAATTTAACCAGTTGGCAGACGACATCGCCAACGCATACGGAACGGACAGGGAGAGCCTGTTTGAGCGTAGTAAGAAGCAGTTCGACACCCAGCCTAGACACCTGCTATGGTATGTGTGCAGTCAGAAGGGAATACGTAACGTATTCATCGAGGCATTCACAAGTGAGAACGGTCTGAGTGTCAAGCACAGCACTATCACTAGAGGCATATCTCGTGCTGAGAAAATCATCAAGAACAACGAGCGAGTACGTAAACTATCAGAAACACTAATAAAATCAAAATGAGTACATTCAAAAAGTTAAGCTCCATTGACGTCAAGTCAAAGGTTGAGCGTAAGGGCGCACAGGACTACATCTCGTGGTCAAACGCATGGTCAATGCTGTTGGCTGAGTATCCAACATCCACCAGAACAATCTACGAAGACCCACATACAGGTCTGAACTTCTTCACAGACGGAAGGACAGCCTACGTCAAGGTGGGCGTAACGGTAGAGGGTCTGGAGCATATTGACTACCTACCAGTCATGGACTTCCGAAACAACAGCATCAGCGTTGACAAGCTTACAAGCTTTGACGTGAACAAGACAATCCAACGAGCAACGGCTAAGGCCATCGCTATGCACGGTCTGGGGTTGACACTATGGTCAGGAGAGGACGTACCTGAGCTACAGGCTAAGCCAAAGACAGCGCCAAAGTCATTCACGCTTGACATCGGTGACGAGAATTGGGATAAGGTTATGAGGTACATAGCTGCAAATAAGGCTAAGGGTCTGCCTGCAATCCTTAAGCAGTTAGGTACTAAGTATAAGATTACAGCCAAGGTCAAGAAGGAACTTGAAAAGAATCTAAAATAATGGACGTACTAAATCTACTTAAGAACGACACCGAGTACTACTCAGGTGTGGGCAAGAACTACCTATCTAACTCAGACATAGGTACACTACTAACCAACCCGAAGCAGTTCGGTGTGTCACGAGAGGACAACAAGAACTTCGCTGTGGGTAGATACTTCCACCAACTACTATTAGAGCCTAACAAGGCGTCTAACGTCATAACTGTTGACGTGGCAAGCCGTAACACCAAGGCGTACAAAGAAGCCCTTGAGGCGTCCTCTGAGAGCGTCCTACTGCTATCTAAGGAGGCTGAGTCAACCCAGCAGTTGACGGAGACGATGATGTCCAACATACACTTCTACGACCTAATCAGAGATGAGGGAAATCAGTACGAGGTTCCTGCTGTCGGTGAGATTATGGGCCACCAATGGAAGGGCAAGGCTGACATCGTTGGGGCTGACGTATTGGTTGACCTGAAGACAACATCAGACATAGATGGGTTCAGGTGGTCTGCTAAGAAGTACAACTACGACAGCCAGTGCTATGTATATCAGGCGCTGTTCGGCAAGCCGCTCATCTTCCTTGTCATCGACAAGACCAGCGGCATGCTTGGTGAGTTTATACCTACCGAGGACTTCATCAAGGGCGGTGCTGACAAGGTTTCCAGAGCCATCGAGGTGTACGAGAAGTTCTTCCACGAGCCAACAAAAACTGACGACATAGACAGCTTCTATATCTCAGACAATCTTTAACACGAGGGTGTCCTGACCTCTTCTTCAGGGCGTTAAACAATTTCACAATGAGTGAGAAACAAAAATCAATCTACATCGGCAACGGTGTGAAACAAAATGAAAGCTGGTTGAAGTCAAGCTTCTGCCTAACCGACATCCCCAAAGAACACATGTTCGAGTTCAACGGGAAGAAGTACATCAGGGTCAACATCAACGTCAAGGACGAGGCTGACCAGTACGGGAAGGATGTGAGCATCACTGTCGATACATGGAAGCCTGATGCTGAGAAGAAGGCTGCACCAAAGCCAGCTCCAGTAGCGGTTGACATTGACGAAGACGAGCTGCCATTCTAAGCAGTCCCTCATATCAATAAGCAAGGGGGGCTTCGGCCCCTCTTCTTTTTTCTTCGTTTTACATGCGCGTGTATTATTCCCTCTTTTATTTTTATATAGGGACTTTTTTTTATTTCTTACATGCGTTAGAGTAAAATCGACATTTCTGGAATACTAACTGATAATCAAATACTTACAAAAAATGAATCGACATAAAGTCACCGTTTTTCGGTCAATAATCGACACAGATACCCCTTTTCACAGAGATGTGATGGTGGTTTTAGACCGAATAAAGAAAGGTTCGAGCAAGGAATTGGTCTCTAAAATCCGAAAGGTGAAGGACAAGACCGAGCGCAACAACCTAAAAAAGAACCTTCCGTCCATCTGTTTCTCTGGAGAGTTTACCAAGAGAAAGGATGACGCACTTATACATCACAGCGGTCTGCTGTGCATAGACCTTGACGACTACGACACCAATAAGAAGATGGTGGACGCTAAGAAGGAGCTGTCCAAGAGCAAGTACACATACGCTGTGTTTGTGTCTCCATCAGGCAATGGCCTCAAGTTATTGGTGAGGATACCTGCCGAGGTTGCTAACCATAAGAGCTACTTCAACAGCCTTGAGAAGTACATAAGCTCTGAACACTTTGACACGACAAGCAAGAACGTATCAAGGGTATGCTACGAGAGCTACGACCCTACCTTATATATAAACGAGAAGTCTGAGGTCTGGGATAGGATAGACGAGGAGGAGCATACGGACATCGTAAAGTCAAGCGTTGACGTGACCATACCAATCACAGATGAGAACAAGATTCTGGACATATTGGTACGATGGTGGACAAAGAAGTACCCGATGGCTGAGGGTAACCGTAACGAGAATGCTTACATACTTGCAGCTGCCCTAAATGACTTTGGCGTACAGCGTCCGTTGGCTGAGTACGTGCTTAACCAGTATGCTGACGATAGCTTTCCAAGGTCTGAGATAAAGATAACCATCGACTCAGCGTACTCAAAGACTCAGAACTTCGGTACTAAGGTCTACGAGGACACCGACAAGATGAACTCCATCAGGTCGAAGATACGCAGGGGTGTTACACGAAAGCAGGTCAGGGACGAGGTTCTTGACGAGGGCGTTAATCCAAAGACGGTAGACGCAGTGCTGGGAAAGATAGAGGACGAAACGGAGTCACAGAAGTTTTGGACGAAGACAGACCGAGGCGTGGTCAAAATCATCCATCTCTCATTCAAGTTGTTTCTGGAAGACAACGGTTTCTACAAGTACTGTCCAGAAGGTGGCAACAACTACGTATTCGTCCGAGTAACCAACAACCTAATAGACCACGCCAGTGATAAAGAGCTGAAGGACTTTGTACTCAACTACCTCATCAACCTTGATGACATGTCGGTGTACAACTACTTTGCTGACAACACGAGGTTCTTCAAGGAGGAGTTCCTATCTCTACTGTCAACAGTTGACATACACTTCATAGCCGACACTAAGGACGATGCGTACCTGTACTACCGCAACTGTGCTGTCAAAATTGAGAGGGGAGGTGTTACCGAGATAGACTACATCGACCTTGGGGGCTACGTGTGGAAGGATCACATTATAGACAGAAACTTTGTCAAGTGTGACTCAGATGATTGTGACTACAAGCAGTTCATTAAAAACATCTGCGCTCAGGACGACAGGAGGGTTTCGTCAATGCAGTCAACCATCGGGTTCCTGCTGCATGGATACAAGAACCACAGCTACTGTCCAGCGGTAGTGCTTAACGATGAAATAATAACCGACAACCCAGAGGGAGGCACAGGCAAGGGTCTGTTCATGAATGCCCTTGGCAAGATGAAGAAGCTCGTCACGATTGACGGCAAGTCGTTTACCTTTGAGAGTTCGTTTGCATATCAGTTGGTAAGTGCTGATACTCAGGTACTTGTGTTCGATGATGTCAGAAGACACTTTGACTTCGAGAGGTTGTTCAGCGTGGTAACTGAGGGGCTTACGCTTGAGAAGAAGAACAAGGACGCCATCAAGATTCCGTTCAGTAGCTCGCCTAAGATTGCCATCACAACCAACTACGCCATAAAGGGTAGTGGCAATTCGTTCGAGAGACGTAAGTGGGAGCTTGAGCTTCATCAGTTCTATCGTAAGGACTTCACGCCATTCGATGAGTTTGGTAAGCTTATGTTCGGTGACTGGTCAGAGGATGAGTGGTGTCAGTTTGACAACTACATGATTGGCTGTCTACAGGGGTTCTTGGAGACAGGTCTCGTGCAGAGCGAGTTTGTCAACCTTGACATTCGTAAGCTGTCTGCTCAGACGTGCCATGAGTTTATTGAGTGGTGCGGTCTTATAGATGGCGCTCAGCCGAACCAATCACTTATGGCTAATGTGAAGATTCAGAAGCAGCCTCTATACTATGAGTTTGTTGAGGAGTTTCCTGACTTCGGGCCGAAGGCTAAGATGACAATCAGTAGGACAAAGTTCTACAGGTGGCTAAACCACTTTGGTGAGTTCAAGTACCACGCCAAGCCCCTACATGGTAGGGATGCAACTGGGCGATGGATTGAGTTCGTAAAGAAGGAGATAACTGAATCAACACTTGAAATGGAATTTTAATATGATAGAATTTAGAGATTACCAAGAACAGATAATAGATAAGGGAGTGAACCTGTTGCATACGCACGGGTTCGCATACCTGTCTATGGAGGTGCGTACAGGTAAGACGCTGACGGCTCTGGGCATGTGTGACAAGCTCAGCGTTGACAGGGTTCTGTTCCTCACCAAGAAGAAGGCGATAAGCAGCATCACTGATGATAGTGATAAGCTCTGCCCAAGCTACGAGCTGTGGGTCAAGAACTACGAGTCGATGCACAAGCTTCCACCGCTGAAGTGGGATGTCATCATTCTGGACGAGTCTCATGGCATGGGGGCGTTCCCAAAGCCGAGTAAGCGTGCTAAGGATGTGAGGCAGATGATAGCCGCCAACAGGCCGAAGGTCATCCTGCTGTCAGGCACGCCAACGCCTGAGTCATACGCTCAGATGTACCATCAGGTGTATGGCATACCCAGAAACCCCTTCAGTCGATACAAGAACTTCTACAGGTTCGCTGACGACCACGTTAACAGGAAGCAGCGCAAGATTAATGGGATGATGATTAACGACTACACAGAGGGTAAGGAGACCATCCTCAGTCTGATGAAGCCCTACACAATCTCGTACTCGCAGAAGGAGGCTGGCTTTGAGTCTGAGATAACCGAGAGGGTTCTGAGGGTTCGTATGGATGAGGACACCTACCATCTTGCCAAGAAGCTTGAGAGGGACTTGGTGATTGAGGGCAAGGACGAGGTTATACTTGCAGACACGCCTGTTAAGCTGATGATGAAGCTGCACCAGCTGTACTCAGGAACCATTAAGTTCGAGAGCGGCAAGTCTATGGT
>Ga0213869_10002239_pt1 | contig 13597 bp, 10 predicted proteins | sample PICome_10_FD_160083 | JGI IMG/M metagenome (GOLD analysis project Ga0213869, IMG submission 160083) | Coastal seawater microbial communities near Pivers Island, North Carolina, United States - PICO132 | ecosystem: Environmental > Aquatic > Marine > Coastal | place: USA: North Carolina...
AGCGTGAAAAACCTCTCTTCCTCGCCGTAGGGCTTTTCCGCCCCCATATCCCCTGGGAAGTTCCCCGCAAGTGGTTCGACCAATATCCACTTGAGGAAATCAAACTGCCTCCTTACCGCGAAGATGATCTGAGCGACGCTCATAACCACGGTCGCACCCATTGGCACAAATGGGTGATCGAAAATCACCAATGGAAAAAGCTGATGCAAGGATACCTCGCCAGCATCTCATACGTGGACCATCAGCTGGGACGAATTCTCGACGCCCTCGATCGAACACCCGGGATGAAGAACAACACCATTATAGTTCTCTGGAGCGATCATGGCTTCCATATTGGGGAAAAGGCCAACTGGGAAAAGTTTGCGTTGTGGGATCAGACCTCGCGGGTCCCCCTCTTCATCCATGCTCCAGGTGTGAGCAAAGACGGAGAAAAAACAAGGCAGCCAGCAACCCTGACCGATGTTTACCCTACTCTTTGCGAGCTGGCAAACCTTCCCATTCCCAGCCAGTGTGATGGACTATCCCTAGTCTCACAGCTCAAAAATCCAGGCGCTAAACGTGACCGGCTAGCACTCTGCTCCTTCCAATTCGGGAATGAACGAAATCCCTCACACGGAGTCGCAGATGAGCGCTACCGATTCATTCGCTACGGTAATGGTTTTGAGGAACTCTATGATCTCCAGAATGATCCGCACGAGTATGAGAACCTCATTGATAACCCGCAGTTCGCGTCCGTGAAAACCAGGCTGGCCAATGGCATTCCAGAAAACTCCGCAACCCTTGCTATCCTGCCTAGGGAGTCCCCACATCATCGGGCGAACCAGAAAAAGCGGGGGGAGTGACCTACTAGGCATTTCTTTACGACAATCCCTACTTGCGGTTATTTGAGCCCCAAGGAAGGTTGATGCAACTTTAGATTTTCTCTATCTTTATTCCTGACAAGGACAATTAGGGATGTAAATTTCCGGTTCTATGAAACATTGTTATCTTCTACTCTGCTTTGTTCTGGTCCTAGAATCCAAGGGAGCGAAACCCCCTAAAGATCGATTGGCTTTTGCTGAGGTCATAGTGCCAATTATGGAAGAAAAGTGCCATTCCTGTCACTCCGAGGCGAAAGACAAAGGCAAAGGTGGTTTATGGATGGATACCTTCGAAAATATGTTGATTGGGGGAGACAGTCAAGATGGTGAAGAATTTCGCACCCTGGTTCCCGGAAATTCTGAGAGCAGTTACATGATAGAGGTCATTGCATTGCCCAAAGATGATGACATGCACATGCCTCCACCAAAGAAAAAGCAAATGGAGACCCATGAAATCAAGTTGATGACATGGTGGGTGGACAAGCTCCCCGAGGGCAAAACTTTAAAAGATCAAACTTTAGCTCAAATGGGAGCTTCTGAAGAAATTTTAGCGGCAGCAGCAATGTTGAAAAGCCCCGAAGAAAGAGAAAAAATGGAGGCCGCTCAAAAAAAAGCCCAGCTCCAAAAGCTTGCAAAACGTGAGGCCCTGCAGTCCACACTAGCAACTCTAAAGCAAGAGGAGACTTTCAGAACCTCTTTGAATTTTGTGTCACAAGATTCGTCCGATCTGGAATTCACAGCAGTGAGTCTCAGAGAAAAGCTGACTGATGAGATGTTTTTAAAAATTGCGCCGGTGAGTGAAGCTCTCTCCAGCCTAAAGCTGGGCTCAAGCTCAGTTACTGATGATGCTCTAAAAGCCGAACTCCCAAAAATGACAAAGCTTAAAAAACTCGACCTTAGCCAAACTCAGATTGGAGATGAAACGCTCGATACGATCGGTGATATAGAGGGATTGGAATGGCTAAACTTATGGGGAACTCAAGTCACTGATTTGGGTTTGATGAAGCTTAAGGACTTATCAAAACTCCGAAAAATTTATCTTTGGCAGTCTAAGGTGACCGAAAAGGGAGCCGCTGCATTAAAGAAAGAACTTCCTGATCTTGAGGTGATTTTTTGAGCCGTGCACGAAAGGTTCTTCTCTTTCGTCTGCTCTTCTTTTGGGTCGGGTAATTCCGATGCAGCTCATTCTTGGGACACGTCAAGTTTCCCAAGTATTTGTGTCCGCTTATTCCAAAAGGGGGAAAGAGAAACAAATTGCAGATAGTTATTTCCAATTAGGATATTGCCTACCCAAGCTCCATGAGTAATGGGTATTTCATCTTCCCAAAAAGGGGGTGCGCTGATTAAAATCTTCTAAGTTCTGAAACTACCATTTATTTCATATGACTGCTTTTCACTCCCGTCGCCAATTTCTCACTACCACCAGTTTCGCAACTACTGCCGCTCTCGCTGGCTCGCGTGCCACCGGACAGGGTATTGGAACCGCAACAGTGTCTCTCGAAGGACGGATTTTTAAGGCAGTTAAGGGTGGAAAGAAAAGAAATGAATCACCTCTCGAATTTTTCAATCGTCTCAAAACGCTCGGATTTGATGGCGTGGAAAGCGGGAACGCCAAACAGGCCGCCGACTATGCGAAAGCCTCGCAAGAAACTGGGGTAATGTTTCATGGAATGGTTTGCGGATGGCACTGGGGCACCCGGCTGAGCAGTCCCGATCCTGAAACTCGTGCCAAGGGTCTCTCGATGATGAAGCAGAATATCCAAGACACACACCGGCTCGGTGGATCATCCGTCCTCCTTGTGCCCGGAAAGGTCAACGGAGCAAATGAAACCCACGATCATGTCTGGCATCGTTCCATCGCGGAAGTGCGCAAAGTTCTTCCCCTCGCGAGCCGTCTTGGAGTCCGCGTTTTGATCGAAACCGTTTGGAATGGGTTCTGCGAAACACCCGATAAGTTTCGAGACTACCTCGACGCCTTCGACAATCCTTGGGTAGGTGCCTATTTCGATATCGGTAACATGCAGAAGTTCGCTCCTGCCGAAGAATGGATTCGCACCCTCGGCCACCGCACCGTGAAGCTCGACATCAAGGACTGGGGCAAAAAGAACGGATTCTGTCGCCTCGGCGAGGGAGATGTCGACTGGGATAAAGTCCGCGCCGCACTAAAGGAAGTCGGTTTTTCAGGATGGGCCACCCGAGAAGGTAGCGATAAAAGTATCGAAGATACCTCCTCCTTGATTGATCAACTAATGATAGGGAAGGAAAGATAAGTAAAATTGCCTAGCTCCCACCACCCTTCCTGCATCTATTGATACTTTAAGAACGAAGCGAAGATGACGTCCATTTTGTCACAATCGATAGCATTATTCTGAATGCTATCGCCCCTCTCACCTTAGCAGTCACAAAAAATGCCGCAAAACTGCGGCACTGGAATTGGTCAAGCTTGTTGACCTGATTTATCTAATTTGAGAGAGAACTCAGACTTTACCGCCGGCGGCGTAAAAGCAATGCCCCCCCGAGGAACCAGAGAGCCGTAGTTGAAGGCTCGGGAACATTCACGGCCACAAGGAACTGATTTGGAGTCAGCACACTATCGGAATACCGACCCTCGTCAACATACACTTCGTATTCACTGTTACCAGTTTTACCAAATCGAATTCCGGCATCTGGGTGGACATACCCACTGCCGTCCTCGTCAACTAAAGTTCGAGACCCAGAAAGTTCGTAGTCTAGGTAAAAACTCACCTCCTGAGTATCTTGGTTAAAAGTCATCGCAAGGTGACGCCAGGCTAAGTTGTCGTTGATCCCATCCCCCACAGTTGACCAATCAGCGGCATCACCATAGACCGGAGGACTTGCACCATCGTAGGCCTCCTCACTATCAACCCAAATTCGCCGGTCACTGGGAAGATTGTTCCAACCTGCCTGAGCGGTTACATAGTTCACATTGTCGCCATCTGGAGTGTCCATGCGGACGCGAGGCCGACCAAAAGATCCCTTATTACCATGATCAAAGTCGATCTGCCACTTATCAGTGTTAGCGCCAATCCGGTTGGCAAAGTTATGGTAGGCTGCAGGTTCCCCTTTGATCTGAATAAACATTTCAAAGGTAAAAGAAGTATTTAGAGCGTCACTATTAGCTGTGTGAATTCTCGAATTTGGAGCTAAAGAACTCATCGAAAGAGTATTTGCAACCGTGGAGGAAGTAATAGGATCAAAGATGAATGCTCCAGGCACATTCGAGGAATAGGTCGGACTTCCACCTTTCCCGTTTTGGTTAAGCCCATTTCCAGAGCTATCTTGAGCAGCAGTAATAGCATTTCCTGCGACTCCTTCTTCAAGGCGCCAGTATGCGGTTGTTCCTGCCGAAAGAGAGCCGCTTAAAGCGAGTGTCAAAGGAAGAAATATTAGTTTGTTCATGAGCTTTGGGTATTAAGGAATTATTTGTATTCGCGGACGCGATAAAAGAGTCGACCCTGACCTCCTTCAAGATCTGTATCGGTGTACGAAAAAGTAATATCGTCGGCAATCTCTTCTTCGAGAATCTCTAACCAATTACTTAGATCGGTGGAGTAATCAAGGCTATAGCGATAGCCAGGCTTAGAATTCCAAGTGACTGTCGCGCTAGGAGCTGAGGGTTCATATACGACGGAAGTAATAGCGAGTTCGACAGCTGGAGCGACAGGAGAATCAACAACCTGCAGAAACTGAATTGGCGAAAGAACCTCGCCAGTATAGCGGACCTCATCGAGGAAGAGACCGTAATCAGCATTGGTAAGTTTTCCAAAATCAATGGGGGCCGCCGGGTGGACATAACCGCTTGCATCGCTATCTGTCAGTAGCCGTGACTGCGAGAGTTGATAGTCCAAGTAATAGCTAATCTCTTGGGTCTCTTCGTCAAAGGAAATAGCCACGTGACGCCAGATTGGATTATCATTAATCCCATCACCATCAAGAGACCAATCCACTGCATCATCGTAGCTCGCGGGCAAACCATCTCCGGAATCTGTATCAACCAATAATCTCCTATCGCCTGGCATGTTGGTCCAGCCTTGTTCACCTGTAACAAAGTTCACATTGTCTCCGTCTGGAGTGTCCCAACGCGCCCGCCCCCTTCCATAGCTTCCCATATTGCCATGATCAAAGTCGATTTGCCAGCGCTGGTCACCTGCTTCTTGACGGCGGGCAAACGCGTGCCAGTTGCCTGGTTCACCCTCAAGTTTCATGAAAAACTCTAGGGTGAAAGACGAATTAAATGAGGCATCATCAGTCACTCTCAGTCGAGAATTTGCGATACTCGCATCCAACGAATAAGTGTTGGCCAGCGACTGCCCGGAAAGAGGGTCATAGATAATCGCACCTGGGACATCGGTGGAATACCTGGGCTGTCCATTCTGAAATGTAGCTCCATGGAGATCTGAAGTAGCATTCTCTGCTAAAAAGATGTCCCCTCCATCAACCGCATCTTCTTCTTCCATTCTCCAGTAGCCGACTGAAGCCCCCACCTCAGGAAGGGGCACTCTAAGAAAATCAGACGGAGTTAAAATCGAGTTCGAAAGCCGAACTTCGTCCATAAGGAGTCCATACTCGGCATTGGTAAGTTTACCAAAAAGAAGGTCCGCAACTGGATGAGTATATCCATCACCCTCGGAGTCACTGAGAATTCTCGACTGGCTAAGGTTGTGGTCGAAGTAAAATCTTACTTCCCCAGTATCTTCATCAAAAGTTAAAGCAACGTGATGCCAATCTTCATCGTCGTTTACTCCATCTCCTTGAAGGGACACATCTAGCTCATTTGGGTTTGGGCTGGCCGTATCATAAATATAGTCACTAACGTTACCCGTATTCTGGGGACCAACATCAGCCCCTAGCTCGTCTTTCGCTCCCGTATCTATAAAGACCTTGGGAGCATTTTGGTTTCCCTGAGGGCCTACTACAAAGTTGAAATTCTCATCAACGTCCCGGTCATCAACATTATCCGGTGCACCTGCAGGAGTATCCCAGCGACTCCGGATCCGCCCGAAGACATACCCTGCACCATGATCAAAATCGATCTGCCACCCGAGGTCTCGGGTTTCTCGACGAGTCATGATGCTTTGGTAACTAGGTGGAGCTCCGATATACTTAACAAAAAACTCAACCGTGAAGGAGCTATCAAAAGAGGTATCTTGAGCAACCGCGAACTGAGAACTGGCAGCCGAGGCGTCTAAAGAAAATTTATTTGGTAAGGTGCTACCAGTGATCGGATCGAAGATTTCCGGGGATGGGATATCATCGGAATAGAGAGGATTGCCTCCAGCGACGAACGCATCATTGGTTCCAACATCAGCAAAGTTTACACCTGAAAGGATGCTCCCCCCAGCCGCAGCACCTACTTCATCAAATCTCCAGTGCCCAAGAGTATCTCCTAGCAAAGGTAAAGGTAAAACGGACGCCGCTATAGCTACTAAAATCCTCATTGGAGACTGATTAAAATCTCCAACGACACATAGACAAGACCAAATTTTTAACTTACTTCAAAGGTTGAGATGGATCAAAAATTAAAATTTCATAAAATAGATGAATTTAATTTTTAAACCCCTCAATATAAGGAGATTATTGCAATATCTGAGCGGGAAGCTATCAGAGAGGGTGACTGGAAACTCGTCTGGGACCCAAAAGAAAAATGGGAGCTCAACTACCTTACTAATGACTCTATTGAAATATATGACCTCGCTGGGAAAAACCTACCCTCGTGAAACAACTCCGGACCCGGTGGGAGAAATGGGCTCATAAAACGGACGTTAATTACAAAAATTAACTCTACTCACTGATCGAATTAATAGCATTCAAAAGTATACAATCCGAAGAAGCACGAATGCAGAAACAAAAACCGATACCTTTATTTTAACTTCCCTTTAACCATGAAATTCATGCCGACCATTCTCACCTTCGCTCTTATCGCAAATTCATTATCAGCCGAGAATGCTGTGAGTTTGCAAAAAACCGATGCCGACGGTTGGATCAATTTATTCAACGGCAAAGATCTTACAGGATGGGATGGAGACCCTAAAGTTTGGAGGGTCAAAGATGGCTATATTTCAGGCGAGATCGACAAACTCGAGGGCGGGAATACTTTCCTCATCTTCGAGAAACCTTTTTCTAATTATATTCTAGAGCTTGATGTCCTTCTTGTCGGGAGAAAAGGCAACAGCGGAATTCAATATCGATCTAAGCATTCCGAGAGAGGGAGCAACAAGTGGGTGGTCAAAGGCTACCAAGCAGATTTTGCAAATGGTTGTTGGGGAAAACTCTACGAAGAAGGGGGTCGCGGCGCGTTGGTTTGGAAATACAAAGACAAGGCTCCCGAAATAAAGGCGAACGATGGCTGGAATCGCTACCGCATCACAGCCAGTGGATCGAAGCTCAAACAGGAGCTCAATGGAACTGTAACGATTGAATTCGATGATAAAGACCCCGCCAAAGCTGCGAAAAACGGAGTTCTTGCATTACAATATCATTCCCCCGGGGGATTTGAAGTACGCTTCCGGGATATTAAAATCAAACTACTTGGAAATGACTCATTGTAGTAGGCCTCCAAGAGGATGGGCGTGATAGCAAAGAAAATCTCCGCACCACACCATAAAAAGTCTGAAGGTAGCAGTCTGTTTTCTCATCGATTTAAGTTGGAACAGGCTTCTTTGACTTAATGTTAAGATTATCGACCCCATCAAAAGAAGATTGATCGCGTATTTTTAAGGGTTGAAGGACAAAAATTTCTCAGTAGCCTATTGGAATGGCGCCATTCAAAAAAAGCAATCTTCGGGTTATTTGCGCATTTGCCTTCACACTCTCAACTTTTGCCGGTCAAGCTACGGTTATTATTGGCGGTGATATTCTCAACGGTAACTTTAACGCCGGGAGCGCCGATGGTGATACAACGGATGACAATTTCCAATCGACACCGGATTGGGTAAATGTGGGTGGAGCCCCAACAATGCAATCAACACGGACGAACGTAGCTTCTCCCGATGGCACCCGTAATGCTGTCTTATCTCTTTCTGGTGACCGTATCTTTGGTTCCGAGCTGGGTTTAAATGGTTATATTATGTCTGAAGGAGATACGTTCGACGTTCAATATGAGTGGCGAGATGCTTTCAACTGGAATGATAATCTAGATAGGGTCGAAGTCACCCTCTTCACAACCGATGATGATACCATCACAGGGGGTGTCACTGAATTAGTATCTGACTTTTCAGAATTAAGCACAGCCAACAACACCTACGAGACAGTTGACCATGATGCCTTTTACACCGCTTCGAGTGAAGATGCTGGCAAAAGACTCTTTTTATATTTCAAAGGGACAAACGGTGAAGGAAGCGATAACAACGGATTTGCTCGGTTTGACAACCTCACTTTAGAGGTAACTCAGGCAATCCCAGAGCCAAGTTCGGCCCTTCTAATTTGCCTAGCTGGAATAAGCTTGATGGGACGCCGGCGCTAGAGGCGCCCTTGCCTTGCATTTCCAAACAAATGTTAACGGCCCCCTCAAACCTTTTTTAAATCGGTTTCCGTAACTAAGCTTTCTAGAAGAGACTCTTGGACCAATGGTTCATCATGTCTCCTGAACTGGCACTCCCATGAATTTATTGCCAGTTGAAAATTACTATCACAAACAAGAAGTTTAGGTTCTCTTATTTAGCAATATTGATATTTAATTTTTATGAACTTTTTTATTGAACTTCAGAAAAGACGGTTCTTAAATCCTCATTACGCAATTAATTAAAGTTGCAACAAACAAACAAAACGACATGGCACTGAATAAAAAAACAACAATTATTGCAGCTCTCGGAGCTCTGATTCTGCCCGTGGCAGCCAAAGATCATGCAGTTGAAGCTCCTGCCGAGGCTGCGTCTAGCTGTGATGGCCTTAGTGGCCTTTACGGCATAGGATATTCCTCCGGAAATTTCTCAGCATCTGATGGATCTGAAGGAGATGCCGATGGCTATACCCTAGGACTTCGATTAAATGTCACAGAAGATACGGAAGTCTTCTTCCTCTACCAAGACTATGACGGTGGAGATTTCAACGAGGCAACTGCCATCCTTCGTAAATCATATGACCTGATTGAAGGATTTACCACAAGAGCAGGCATTGGCTATGGCACTCAGTCCGTTGATGGATCTGTTGCTTCAAATGCCATTGTTGGTGAAGTGGCGATCGGCACTGAAATCGCAGGAATTGGAATTAGCCTTACCTATGATCATAACTTCGTTCTCGATAGCGAAGTCAACGATGACTTCGCAACGATGCACTTGGTGGGAATTTATCCACTTAGCGACTCGATGAATTTGTGGGCTGCTTATGAATGGCAAGTTTCAGGTGATACTCTTGTTGAAAAAGACGACACGACCTCGATTGGTATCGGTATCCGCTTCTAAAGAAGATTTATCTTTTTTAATATAACTAAACCCATCCCAGCTTTCTGGGGTGGGTTTTTTATATCCCACCCTTAACTGCAACCGTCATTCTTTTGATCGGAACTTCTTCAATAGTTTCAACAAACAGAGTGTATAAGGTCTTAAAGCAAAAAGAATTATCCCTAGTGGATTGTAAAGAGGTTACCCCTGAACAATTACTGGGTTCTGCCGCCTAAGGAGCGATATTTCATTAATGTAATGACGTCTATTACCTCTTCGCTCTCCATCGCATGAGCGAAAACTTGAGAGGTCGGCAAAAAACTCTGATCTGGGAGAAGCGCCCCACTTTAGTCCAGCATAAGTTGGGCAAAAAGGAGGCAAGTTGGACCTTCTTCGGCTCCGATATCGAAACACAAGGTATTATTGATCTAACAAAACAGCACCAAGATTAGCTATCCACTACCCCCCCGACACGGACGCATCGAGAGGGAGCGATCAATCACTATTCCTATTCCCCGTCAGAATCAGGTAAATCTGGCGGTGTTTTTTTCTTAGCAGGTGCCGCCTGTTCAGCAGGTGCTACCTGTTCAGCGGGTGCTACCTGTTCAGCGAGTGCCGTCTGTTCAGCGGGTGCCGTCTGATCAGCAGGTATCGAGTCTTTAGGGCCATCTGCAAGCTTGCCAAGAAATTCTGGTAATTCTATTCCGACATTCTTCGTCAGTTGGTGCAGTGGTGGGAGTGACCCAACCAATCCAGAGACAAAGCCAGCCGTATCATTCTTACCATCTTTACCTTTTCCTGAATCCCAGACGGTCACTGAATCGATCTTCAGATTAGCGATAGCTTTGACCTGCTCTTCGACGAGAGCCGGAAGCTGTTCGGTCACTAACAGGAGGGTCGCATCATCTGCCGATCCTCCAGAAGCACTCACAATTCTCCGAAATCCTTCTGCCTTGCTCTGAAGAGTCGCTAGCGTTCCCTTAGCTTCAGCCTCCATGACAGATTGGATACCATCCGCCTCACCTTTCTTGAGACGACGAATTTTTTCAGCGTCGGCCTCGGCCAAAGTTTCAATTTTTGCTTTTTCAATTTCAGCAGGAACCACGATATTTGCATATTGGGTCGCTTTTTCACGGAGTGAACGAGCGGTTTCCGCTTTCTGCTCTGACGCATACGCTTCTTCTAAGGCTTGCGCCGACTTTACTTTTTCAGCGGCGATGGCAAGACGCTCAGCCTCGGCCTCGCGCTCACGACGAGAGGCGTCGGATTCGGCAACCTTAATCTTAGCGAGGTTCTCACCCTCCACTGCAATCGCCTGAGCATCGGCAACCTGAACACGCTGCTCTCGTTCGGCGTCGTTCTTTCCGATTTCACCATCTCTTTCTTGCTGAGCGACACTCACCTTCGCTTCATTAATTGCCCTAGCAGCAGCTTCTTTACCCAAGGCTTGAATATAGCCAGACTCATCCGTGATATCTTGAATATTCACGTTAATGAGCCTGAGCCCGACCTTCGTCAATTCCACCTCAACTCCCGCGGTGATCTTTTCAATCAAAAGGTCTCGGTCTGCGTTAATCGACTCAATATCCATGGTGGCGATTACGACACGCATCTGGCCAAAGATAATGTCCTGCCCAAGTAATCTGATCTGGTTAAGATCCAAACCTAACATACGTTCTGCGGCATTTTCCATTACGCCCTTATCCGTGGAGACACCCACCGTAAATGTCGAAGGCGTATTAACCCGGATGTTTTGTTTGGAAAGTGCACCCTCAAGCTTGATATCAATCGGAATGGGTGTCAGATCGAGATATTGATACGCTTGAAAAATGGGCCAAACAAAAGCTGCACCTCCATGGATACATTTTGACGATCTCCCATCACCGCCGGTTTTACCATAGATCACAAGAATCTTGTCGGATGGACAACGCCGATAACGAGAGAAGAAAAAGACCAGAGTTCCAAGGCCGACGACAAGCAATGAGATCACCAAGACCAACATGAAGGGGTTACTAGCGGCAATTATATTTAATGTATTCATAGTTTTGATATCTATTAATTTTTCTTAATTTATTTTAGTTTTTCGACGAGGAGAGTTCGGTCGTCCACAAGTTCCATGACGCGCACAGCGACTCGGTTTTCAAGTCTCTCCGGGTGATCCGAAATGGCCCGAACCGTAGAAATTCGGCTTTGAACCTTTACTTCAATTTGCCCAAGGCCTTCACGATTTGGGGGAATAGGAACGTAAACACTACCAACCTGACCGATCGCATTTTCATAGTTGATGTTCCCCTCTTCACGAAGACTTTGCAGCCAACGCATCATAGAGACGAATCCAAAGAGTACTAACAACCCCACAATAGTTGCAGCCGCTATCGCAAGCGTCATTGATCCTCCACTATCCAGCACTGAAGCACCGGTCCAACCAAATCCCGTAAAAAAGGAACCAATGCCTCGAATTGAAAACATCCCGGTGGCTCCCCCCTCGCCAGTTTCAGCAATATCAAAATCCAAATCTGGAATATCTAGATAACCACCAGCTAACACAATCAACATCTGGATGAATAGGATCGCACTAGAAACAGCACCAATCCCCACAAAGGTTTTCATCCCATCCGGTTCAAGATTTGTCCACCACTCAATCATAGATCATTTACAGCCAAGATTGTTAGAGTTTATCGGATTTAACATTTTAGACACTATAATTTTGCATGAAATTTATAACGCATAGAAAATTGATCCTAAATATTAAGGGGAAATGGCCTTTTGTATTAATAGCTGCGAGCCACTCATCAGTCCTAAAACTACCTCTTAAATAGAGATATCCGGTGACTTTAATTCCTAATTGAGCGAAGAATTACGTTTGGAGGTTCCATTTTTTGTCCAATCGGCTAACTCATTTACTTCCCCCCGAACTATGCTGACCGAATCCATTAAAGGTCACCAAGAAGTGTAATTAGGGCAGTTTTATCGAAGAAAAAACCGATAATAAGATAAATATCAGAAGAAGCCCTTTCAAATCCACCTCTTGACTCTTATCTACTGCGCGACCGGAATAGCATACTTTCTAACGACCCGACTAAAAGACCGTAGGCTAGAATCAGAATAACGAAGCCCATTTTCTGTCATTTCCGAGTCCTCATCCTGAAAATTGGTCGAAAGATCCGGGCTAGTTTGCAATTGGTAAGAAAACCCGAGCTCTGGCTCGAACAGGATTTCGCTCACTCCCCCCACCCTAGAGAGTCCCAATACCTTAAATGAAGTTGTCGGAACCGCTCGGACATACCAATCCGCAATCAAAAGATAATTATCACCATATCCCAAAGTTACATTGCTGGAGAGATCCCATTGGACCCCGGTGAACCCAAGATCAATCACTTTATTGCCGCTGTGGAAGACGACATTACGTATGATATCGATCCCATCAAGTTGAACGGACCATCGATTGATGGCGAAATCGATCTCGATCGTCAAAAGCTGCAGTTCACCCCGGATAAAATCCAAACTACTATCCCTAATGGTAACTCCATCCGAATACCAAAGACCAAAGTCGTCATCGCCATTACGAAATTGGATAGAAGCTAAGAGATCCCCTGAGGAGTTCAAAAAAACAATCGAAAAGGTATCTCGACGTCCATTTGTAGAATCCTCAACTCCCAAAAGAGACTCGAGAGTGACGGTGGGCGTTCCTGCCTTAACTGGGTCAAAATCATGAGCCTTTACAAGAGTCACAAGTGGCTGGGCAGGGCGTTCAAATCCAATGAAAGCTGAATTCTGGAGGCCGGAAACTAATTCGTAATCAAGCCCGTAGGAGCCCGTTCCCGGGCTGCTACCGATCCAATCATCCAAGTTTTCCGCCCCATCTTCATACTCCTCAAACTCGGTGGCGTAAATCGTCTGCCCTGAACAAAAAGGACTAAAAAGGAAAAACAGAACAAGGACGAATTTCATGGGGAAAAGGGACCAGAAAGAAGGTGGAAGGACCAACAAAAAAGGCTGCCCGGAGCATTCGCAATCCGGCCAGCCTGAATTAAAAGTAGGGAAACTAGGTCCTCAATATTGAATTATTTCCGGAAAATAGGACGAGGCTTTGGCTCAGGGCGAGGCTTTGGCTCAGGCTTTGGCTTCGGCTCAGGGCGAGTGCCTGGCTCACCAGGCTTTGGCCCAGGCTTGCCGTGTTCACCAGGCTTTGGCCCGGGCTTGCCGTGTCCACCACGATGCGAGCGTCGGATACGATCCAAAAACTCATCCTGATCAACGCTTTCGCTATCATCTTGGTCCATCTTTGCAAAAATCTTTGCCGCAGATTCCGGTCTACGCTCCTCCATCGCGGCTATC
>Ga0213869_10002249_pt1 | contig 13570 bp, 9 predicted proteins | sample PICome_10_FD_160083 | JGI IMG/M metagenome (GOLD analysis project Ga0213869, IMG submission 160083) | Coastal seawater microbial communities near Pivers Island, North Carolina, United States - PICO132 | ecosystem: Environmental > Aquatic > Marine > Coastal | place: USA: North Carolina...
CTCCTTCTTGGTGCTCGCCGCGTTCAAAAACTTTACCTTTGGCGCGTTCGGTAACCCGAAACTCTGCGACAGCGCCTCTACGTCAATCTCGGAAACGTCAAACACGTCTTTATTCTTCTGTAAAAACACCGAGCGCAGGTAACACACCAACGCTCTTTGCGATAAATACTTCAAATCGTTATCTTTTGACAACAACCCTTGGACGCTCGAACTTATACCTTTCACTCTCGATTTTGGGTTCATCTTGATAGATTTAATTGGGATTTTTGCTTGCTCCAACAATTCTGGAAACGTTGTCGCTTCTTTGCCTTCGTTCAACAAGATCAAAGCCTTACCACTCGCGGTGTACCTAGCCGTCCTTCCAACTCTGTGAATGTACGTCTGCACGTCTTCCGGGCAATCGCATTGGATGACCCAATCCACCGCCGGGAAATCCAACCCTCTCGACGCCACGTCTGTGGCAAATAAAACCGTCTCTCTCGCGTTACAAAACTGATAAAACACGTGCTCGCGTCTCGTTTGTTTCATTCTTCCGTGAATGCACGCCAACGGGATCCCTGGTCGCATTCGTCGAAAAATTTCGTGGATAAACTTCACCTGTTTACACGAGGAGAAAAACACCAAAATTTTCTGCGTAGGGTGCGACTTCACAAACGCCCACAACGTTTCAATCTTCTTCTCCACTTTACAAGTCGTATACATCTGTTGCAACTTTGGCGGCGTCGCATTCACCGATTCTGCGTGCACGCTCAAAAATTCTGGATCTTTCAACGATAACCGCGCTAAATCGCTCACTTTTTTCGTCTGCGTCGCGCTAAACAACAACGTCTGCCTCGTTTTCGGCAAATTCGCCAACACCGCGTCTAAAGTCTCCTTAAAACCTAAGTCCAATATCCTATCCGCCTCGTCTAAAACCAACACTTGCAATCCTGTGCAATCAAACATCGGCGTCTCGTCCATGTGTTGCAACAATCTCCCGGGAGTACAACACAACAAATTCATCGCGTTGACCGCGTTCCTTTCCTTCTCCAAATCCTTTCCGCCGATGAGTAAAGCTACGCTAAACGTATGATTCCCCCCAACCTTCACAATCTCCTGGAATATCTGCATCGCCAACTCTCTCGTCGGACTGATAAATATCGCTCCAACGCCATCGTCCTTCCCCCATTTCATCCTATACAATCTCTCTAAACTCGGCACGACGTACGAAAGCGTCTTCCCGCTCCCCGTCTTCGCCGCGCCCAACACGTCTCGCCCGCTCATCGCGTGTGGGATCGTCGCCCTCTGTATCGCCGTCATCTCTTTATACTTGCATTCTCTCAACGCTTTTTGCGTTTCCGGGGAGAGTGGGAGATGTGTAAATTTCCGTACCCCGGTTAAGGAATGCGAGGTGTTTTTGTCCGAGGATTTTCGTGGTGGAATTGCCAAGGGGTTGGAACCGGATTCTGGTTTCGTTTCCTATCGTTTTTATTAATGAGAGTGAGAGAGAGAGAGAACGAAAGTGAGCACACAAAGAAAGAGCGTTTCGTGCGGTGCTTTTATTCTCGTTCACGTCGTCGTCGTTGTCACAAACGCGAGCGCAGTAACGCGCGAATACCGAAAGAGAGATTTCCCCGTTTTTGGCGGCTCAAAAATGCGCCACAAAACGACAACAACATTAGTAAAGTTTTCTCACCTCAATGCACCTCTCCAACGCCCGTATCGTTTGGTCTTGCATCGCTAACTTTCCCAGAGGACGCTTTACTCTGCCTTCGCTCTGAGTACGCGTCGTCTTCTTCTTTTTTCGGTCGTTGTTTTGCGTCATGACGATGATGATTTTGCAAAGGAAAAAATGAGGAAAAAGAGCAAAAGGAGGAGAGAAAAAAAGGACACTTTTGATGAATACAACAACGCTGGAATCTGATTACACGTCTCCTTCTTCCTCTTTGTCTTCTCCTTCTCCTTCTTCTTCCGAAATTGCTGTTTCTGTTGATATTCTTTCTACTTCTTCTGTCGTTTGAAACGAATCGGCAATTCTGTGCCCGTCGTACGGCAAATGAATGCCGACGTCTTGCGGAACGCACGTTTCGTGCAACGCTCTGCGGTAGCGGTACCGAATTTTTAAGTGCTTCTTTTCCAGCGGGTCGACGTCGCAGAAACCCAAAAGAGAGGAGTACGAGACGCCGTCGTGGAGTTCGAGTTGCGAGCGTTCGACCATGTGGCGTAAGGCTACGGTGACGTCGATCCAAGAGTCGTCGTCTCGGAGGATGTCGCTGTGTTGTCGTCCTCGTTCGCTAGATTTTGGTTTCGTTTTCTTCTTCCTTTCGTCGTCGTCGTTTTTTCGATCATCTTTTTCTTTTTCTTCGTCCGGAAAGGTCATCGATCTTTTCGTCACGTCGCACTCGACGTTTTCAAACGAGCCGTACACGGCTTTTTCAATGTCCAATCCGCCTATTTCTCGCTCGAACACTCTCTTCTCTTCCGCCGATTTTGCGACGAGCTCGCGTTGCGCCAACGCGTCTTTGCGGTTTTCCTCGATTTCAGACGCGTATCGCAAACGCATTTGTTTCTTTTCGAACCGTTTTTTACGTCTCAATAAAGGGAGAATGAACACGTTTCTTAAGACGCCAATGACGGCGTTCGGGATGGTTAGGCACAAAATCGCCGTTCGTCTCGTTAAATACGGCAAACCCGGGGCGAGTAAAATAGGAAACTCAAACTGTTGATTCCTTTGGCGATATTTGATTTTCAAGACGCACCCTTCGACGCCGACGCAGACGCCCCACCCGATGCTCGTTTCGCCGTCGTCGCTCAACGTGGCGTTCGTTCCGTTTTCAATTTCAATACCCATCGTTCCAAACTTGAACGAATATTTCTTAATTTTGTTCGTTTGTGTATGTTCCGCCAACGCGCTGTTCGGGTAATGCCGCCTCGCGTTCGCCGAAGACCCGTCGACGACTTTTCTCTGATACGACCCAGTCAAGCCGAAATTCTGCACACCCGCGCTTAAATCCAACTTCCACGCGCCATTTTCACCGGCTTTACCTCTGCACCCGGTCGTGATACCCGGTATCGGTCCTACGTTCCAATCGATGTTACCAACCGCGTGATGCGTCAACTGTCTTTTCAAACCGACGGACAAACCTACGCCAGTGCCAACGTCCTCTGTTTCCTCCCCCGCGGACGACCCTCCGACGCCGACAAAGTCGTATTTGCACGTCATCGTCCCAGTCGTCCTATTCGTCAATTTCTGCTCCAAAGTCATCTCCATCCCACCGTTCCTTTGCGAGGGCATTTGCATGTGCCAATCCGCGCTCGTCCACAACCCCAACTGTTTCCTCGCGCCCACTAACAACACTCCGGCGCCTCTCCCATCCGCGTTCGCCATCGCTTGCGCTTGACAATACACGTCCAAACTCTCCGACACAGTCGCACTCATCGACGTGCTCACGCTCCCTTGCAAAAAATCCAACCCCAAATCTTCCACGTGGAAATCCCCCAGCGCTTTCTCCACCGCTCTCAGCGCTTGTCTCTGTTTCTCCTCGCCTTCTTTCCCTTCCACCGCGCCGACGCCGCCGTCCCCCAACACGCGTTTCAATCGTTCCCTCACGGACTTCCCGCCTCGCGCTAACCTTCTCGACGCTCTCAGTCTTTCATCTAACGCGTGTGCAAAACTGAATTTAAACTCGTACCCGCTCGATTGTTGGTGTTTCCTTTCCGCGCGCTCTCTCGCTTTTTGTCGTTCGAAATACTCGAATTCCTTTCGCATTTCCTCCGTCGTTTTCCGTTTCGAGTAGCTCATGATTTCCTTGCTCTGCGTCGACTCGTCCACTCCTACGTGGCCGTAAATGTCGTACACTTTCCGTTTCTCCTCGTCGTGTAATATTTGGTACGCTTCGTGTATTAACGCGAAGGATTTCTTTGCCGCGTGGTTGTTATTCGATAAAGCTTTATCCGGGTGGACTTTTTGCGCGAGAAGTTTGTATTTCCGTTTGACGTCTTCCGTGGTGCAATCTCTCGGGAGGTTGAGGACGGCGTAGTAGTCTTTTTTTTGTGAACTTCTACCATCGTTTTCGTCCATGAGTATTGGTGCTTTGTCTGTGGTGGTTTTGCTCTCTTCTTCTTCTTCGTACTCTCTGACGCTCGCTCGTGAGAGCGGATGTGTGTTTACGAATTACTTCTTTGCGTGTAAATGTATGCCGTTTTTTCCCTTTGAAATGTCTCACAAAAAGCGACGCGAGAGCACAAAGACCCCCGGCGAAGATCGCGGGTTTTCTTTTCTTCGAAACCACCCGGAAGAACTCCGCTTTTTACGATATATACGTATATATATTACGTGTATTTAGTACAGCAAAAGCCCGCATTTATTCCTCGTTGCCAACGTGAACGTCGTCATCATTTGTATCGTCGTCGTCGTCGTCATCGAATGTACGGAAAAAAGATATACACGTCGAGAGAATGAATCGAGTGAAACGTTTCGACGAGTGGATCGCCTCGCGGCCGATTTTAATCGCCTCGGTGACTTTTACGATAGGGATAACGCTCACAGCGATCGCTTTTTTAGTGACCGGGATACGCGTGAGCACGGAAGGTACGTTGAGTATACGTGCGAGAAGCGCGTTTGTTTCTTTGAGTAGACTCCCCTATTTTTATTTATGCTGACCTTTTTTACTCTTTTTCTCCTCTTTTTTCACAGGATGGAACGTGCGAGGGACTTTAATCTCGAACAGATACATACAGTTTGAAACGTTCGTGGAATCGGGGAGTTGCGACGACGGCGCGTGTTACGTGAACCCGTACAGACTCAACGCGAACGCTCTGTCTGCTCCAAAAACCAACTCCTCTCGTCGGCTTCTTCGCAGGACCGTTTTAGAGTTTCCGACGCATCCTCGGTGCGAGGATTTATCGTATCACGGAGATGTTATGTACCCGAATTTAGATGTAGTGTTCATGGCGAACGACGAAGGGGTGGATTTATTTACCGCGCAGGCATTTCGGAAGATGTGCGAAGTAGAGGAGAACATCATGGGACAAACGAATTGGAACAACTATTGCAGAGGAGGAGCGACGCCGAACCAAGTGGAAAACTGTTATTTGAGCGATTCGTCGTTGGAAAATCAAGCGCCTTTGTATTACACGAAAACGATGGTAGACGACAGCGGGACGCAAATGTACGCGAGGGGATGTTATAACGCGAATTCGTACCCTCAAATGGTAAAACACGTTTTGTCGTTGAGTTCGTGCGAAGAGATTGAAACGAATACCGTATCGGGGACAGTCATCGCGAATTTAAAAACGGCGGTTTTGGCGTGCGTGGACGTTTTAGCGACGGATAGTAACGGTGTTTGCGCGACATTGACGTCGACAGATTTGGGAATACCTGGTGCGGAAGATGCTGTGGACGCGGTGACGTTTGAGCCGCGCGAGTATTACATCAGCGCGTTTCTAAACGGGAAGTTTTCCAGCGATTTCCCAAATTTAGTCACCACGAGGAGCTATTTACCCATGGATTGGTCGAGAAGTTCGATGGAAAACGCGATGAAATACTTGGTCAATTTAGGCGATAAGAAGAACGTTTTGGAAGTCTCCAACGATTTGTTCTACACAATTTACGGGTCGCAAAACGATTTATACGACTACGTCACAGACATTGAGTTGTATAGAGATATGCTGTTAGCTTCGGGAGCAGTTATTATCATCTTGGTAATGATTATTTGCCACACCGGCTCGTTATTTCTAACGTTAGCCGCGGTGTCGCAAATCGTGTTGAGCTTCCCGGTGGCGACGTTCTTCCTAAACACAGTTTTGAGGATCAAATTCTTCCCGTTTCTGAATTTCATCGGTTTGTTTGTCATCTGCGGCATCGGTGCGGACGATTGTTTCGTCTTTCTCTCGAAATGGGATCAAGCGAAGGCGCGACTACCGCCAAAATCGCCGGCGAAGGATGTCAGCAAAATGTGTTACTGGGACGCCACGTATTCCATGTTTCTCACTTCGACGACCACTGCCTGTGCATTTTTCAGTACCGCTGGGTCGTTGATTCCTCCGGTGCGCGTGTTTGCAATTTTTATGGGATGCATGGTGGTTTTCGATTATATTTTTGACGTGACCATATTCGCCGCTGCGGTGGCATGGCAACACGACAAGAAGATTGAGTTGAAAAAAAGGCGATACGAGGAGGGCAGTAAATGGGCCGGGTGGATGCTTTCGATATTTTTTGAAATGCCTAAAATAATAAGACGACCGCAGTGCGTGAAACCAGATTTAGACGACGATACGAAAGATGATGATGAGGAACGACAAGAACAAAAATCACCAAACGAGAATGGTGGTATCAGAGGTAACAAGAGCAGATTAATTAGTGAGAACGTCTCTAGAGAGCTCGTATTCCCGGTCGTGTACAAACTCAGATACGTGCTCGTCATTGCCGCCATCGCGTTAGGATGCGCCTCGTCCTACGGCGGGTCCAAATTATCGTTACCGACGGACTCTTCGGTCGAGTTACTCCCAGATGAACACGTTTTGACGAAATACTCGCGAGTTATGCGTTCTTCATTCAAATCCGCCACCGAATCGCAAATAGAAGTGGACGTCGTTTTCGGTTTGCAAGCGAAAGACGACGGCGATTACAACGATCCATCCTCGGTGCCGAATTTTGCCATCGATACGACTTTTGACATGTCCGCGCCAGAGGCGCAAACATGGTTGTACAACTTTTGTCAAAAAGGCAAGGCGATTGCGTACGGGAACGAGTCGAGGTGTTGGATGGATACGTTTGTGTCGTGGTTAGAAGATATGGACGCGGCTTGGGCGTCCGAAAACGACGATTCCCGATATCGCAACACGGGAGGTGGAACTGATCAATGTATCAATGATTCATCGTGCGATTTTAATTCCCAATATGCATCTGGCGTGTGGGCCTGGAAAGACAATTGCGCGCAGAGAAAAACACTGCCGATACCGCAGGAAAATTTCATAGGATGCATTTATGGATGGACCATGGACTGGAGTTCGAGCTACAACGGGGGCACGTATTATTTGAAAAACAACAAGAAAATGATCGATTCGTTGTACAACGAGAGATACGACAGTTCCGGCACAACACTTCTGGAATCCTACGATTCTGTGAAAATGCTTCTCACAGTCGTTTCGTTTTCGCTCGATATTGGATGGAACGAAGAAACGTCGTTATTAAAAAAACGATGGCAAACGTGGGAATCCTTCATTTACGAGGAACTCAAAACGGCCCCGGCTGGAGTTAAAAACGGATGGCAAACCGACCGAGGCGCCTGGCGATGGTTCGATACCGTCGAGAATATGAACGACAACTTTCGCGAAGCGACGTTGATGTGTCTAGGTATCGCCCTCGGCATCGCGTTGATCTCCACCGCGAACATTGTTGTCACTATACTCACCATCTTCTCCATCGGCACCATCCTCGCCTCGACCATTTCCGTCGTCGTTTCCTTAGGCTGGACGCTCGGATTCCTCGAAGGGATTTGCCTCTGCATCCTCATCGGTTTATCCGTCGATTTTGTCATCCACATGGGCCACGCCTATTGCGCCGCCGCCGAACGAGGCGTCCACACCCGAGTCGACCGCACGCGAGAAGCTTTCGCTCGCATGGCTTTCCCCATCGCCTCCGCCGCGTTCACCACCTTCGCCTCCGCCTGCGTCCTCTTCTTCTGCACCATCACGTTCTTCCAAAAATTCGGTACCATCGTCATGATTTCCATGGTTTGCGCGTTGTGCGTCTCGTTGGCGTTTTACGTCGCCTTATTGTCGGTGTTAGGCCCGGAAGGGAGCTTCGGGAACATCCGAGACTTTAAGAATATGTGTTCGTGCAAACCGACAAAGTCGTCTGGGCCAAACTCCTCCTCGCGACCAGGAAACCAAGAAGAACAAGAACAAGAACAACTAGAGAGATAATGATTGTATTTATTAGAACCCACCCGCTGCTAAACGATATGCGACCGCATCCGCTCCGCCCTTCGCCCCGCTCTAAAAATTACCTACTTTGATGAAAGAACTCCAAACTCCACACAAACTTCGTTTGAAAGTAGAAGCGGAGAGACTCATGTCGAGCGATAAAACTGCTTCGAAGAACACGTCGTCCTTTACCGGAGGAGGAAAAGGAAAAGGAGGAGGAGGAAAGCCTTCGTGTGATACTAAAAGTATGCCTCCAATCATCCACAAAAACATCATCGTTCTAGACAACGGCGGCGATACGATTAAAATCGGATTCGCGGGCCAACGTTCCCCGACGGCGTTGGTCCCGAACTGCGCGTGCCGCCCGCAAGGCACGAAAGCGACGATTATAGGTGTCGACTCGAAAGACATTCCAGATATTAACGGTCTCATCGTTCGACGACCGATCGATAGAGGGTATTTGACCAATTCGCAGTTGCAGAAAGATATTTGGGCGCATTGCATACACGAGGTGTTGAAAGTTTCGGAGACGGAGGTGAAAAAATGTTGGCTCGTCATGACGGAACCACCGATGAATTTTAGCACGTCGAGACAGGAAATGGATAGGATCGTGTTGGAGGAGTTTGGGTTTGAAGGCGTGGTGTTCGTATCCGGAGCGTTGTGCGCGATGAAGGCGCATTTGTGGCAGACGAAAGACGAGGATTTGGAGAACGGGGATGACGATGATGAGGAAAAGAACGAGAACGCGATGATGGAGATAGACGATGTCACAGATAAAGAGTATATGGGCTTTAACAAAGCGCCTCCGAGAGTACGCGCTTCGAAGAAGCAAAGAATCAAATGGGCTCGAGAAGCTATGACTGGATGCGTCCTCGACGTCGGGTTCTCCTTCGCGCACGCGTCGCCGGTTTTCGACGGGCGAGTCGCCGACCATCACGTAAAACGATTGAATTTAGGCGGACGCGCGTTGACGAATTATCTCAAAGAGTTAATCTCGTATCGACAATGGAACGTAATGGATGAATTCGCGTTAATCGAGGACGTCAAATTGAAATCGGTGTATTGTCAAGAAAACGGCGACATTTACGAAGCGTTGAAAGAGGCGAAAAAGAAGATTCGCGAAAACAAAATCGCTATTAAGTACGTCCTCCCAGACGGCGTGAACACGCTCAGAGGTTTCCTCGCCGATTCTGTCTTGGCGAACGACGGCGACGACGCCTCGTCTTCCGAATCCGAAATCAACGAAGACGACGATTTACAAACCCGAAGAAGAAAATTAAAGAAACAAAAAGAGAAAGCGGCGAAAGGTGCGGGAAGTATGGAACTCGCCCCGGACGCCCAATCGTTAGTATTAGTCAACGAACGGTTCATGGTTCCAGAAATCCTCTTCCACCCGTCTGATATCGGCTTAAATCAGTGCGGCATCGCCGAACTCGTCGCTCAAAGCGTCCACCACGACGAAGCGAACGACTCTTTACGCGACCAAACCGTGGAAGCGCTGATGTGGCTCAACGTCATCGTCACCGGCGGCTGCGCAAAAATCCCAGGCTTAGTCGAACGTCTCGCCAGAGAAATCCGCCAATTCGCGCCCGCCATCTACCCGGTCTCCGTCCGCGCGCTCGACGACCCGATTTCCGACGTCTTCCTCGGTCTCTCTTTACTCTCCTCCACGGACGACGACCACAGGCCGCTCCGGGACCCTATTCAAACCTTCTGCCTCAAACACGGCACGAAAAGGGACGAATATTGCGTTAAAAAGAATAACAATAGTAATACGTATAGAAACGAACGAATCGAGCAGTACGACCGGTTCGAGAGTACCCCGTTAGGGAGGGTTAAGGATATGCATCACGCTTCGTCCGAAAAGACGTGACGTGATATGTACACGCATAACCGCAAAAGTAGACAAAAAAAACGAGTTGTACGTGTAGCTCTCCGGGACACCCCCGTGGGGAAAAGAACTGTATCGGGCACTCGCTGTATCAATTGTCTCGTTTAAAGAACGTTTCGTGACAAAATGATCTTCCTACACTTATTCGCGCGTCTTCGATGTGGCGTTTTTTTTACCTCGAGGTCTTTTCAAATTCAAAACATCTGTTCTTCTTTTCCCTCATAAAATATCTCTGCATTCTCTGCACTACGAACGCTTAAATACGTAAACATGGAGGAAAAAGAAGAAAAAGAAAAAGAAGAGGAAAAAGGAGAGGAAAAGGATGAGCGCAACAGTAATAATCGCATCTCTTCTCCGCACGTGGTCGTCGCGCGACATCCGGATGATTTTAACGATGATGATTGTGATGATGATGCAGTCGGGGAAGAATTTGAAAAGATGCGGACGATCTCTTCTCCCTCTTCTCCGCGAAAGACAAAGACGAAGAAGAACAACCCCGACGATGTGAGCGATACGTGCGACGATGAGATTCGTGTTCTCGCGATTTTGGCGGAAAAAAAACGGTACAAGTGGGCGAAAGTGAAAGGCTCGCCGTTTTGGCCGTGCCAAGAAGTGGACGTCCTTCGGTGTAAAGGAAACGTGCCGGAATTCGTGCGAGAGAAAGTGGATGGATTTTTAGAAGCGAAGGGCGTGAAATTGATTCAGTTTTTCGGGACGAACGAGTACATGTGGTATTTAGAGAAGTCGGACGAGAACGCTTCTTCTGGTCCTCCTCCTCGCAGTGGGAGCATGTTTCGAAGAGTGGATGTGGAGTCCTTTCGAGACGGGTGCGAGAAAGGGTACGATAAGAAAATGAAACCGGTCGGGTTGAAGAAAGCGGTGAAGGAGATGTGGGAGTGTTTGAGAAGCGGGGAGGATCCGTCGGATGTGAAAAGAGGGGGGTTACAATGGCACACGAAGAAGATCGCGGTGGTGGAAGAACCGGAGGAGGAGGAGGAGGAAGAAAAAAAGGCGAAGAAGACGGAAAAGAAGAAAGCGTCTTCGACGGGGAAGAGGAAGAAAGCGGAGGCGAAGAAGACTTCCGCCGCTGAAGAGAAAGAGATGAAAAAAGCAAAGAAGATTTCCGAAGAAGTGAAGAGGAGGGAGGAAAAGACAGCGGCGGCGGCGGCGGCGAAGATGGAACTCGACGCGCGAAAAGAACAGGAAAGGAAAAGGAACGAACCGGCTACTTTAGAAACGCTGTTCGACGACGAAGGCATCGAAGAGAAACCGTTTCAGTTATCGTTCGACGTGATGAGCGCGAGAGATCCGCCGCCGTTTGAACGGTTACGAAGGAACCGGTGGATGTGTCGTCAAGCGCCGAAACAGGTGCATTCGAGCGAGGCGGTGGCGTGTTACTGTCAACCGATACCGCATTCGATAAAAGAAGAAATGATGGCGAACGTCACGACTGAGCGGGCGATGAAGATGGCGTCGACAGCATCAGCTGCCGAAGTAGAACAACAATTTATTGAAGAGAACGGCCCGGCCACGCCGCCAGAAACTCTCGAAGATCCTCTAAATAATAATAATAATAACAACAACAACAACAACGAAGAGAAAGGGAAAAAATCGCTGACATCGAAGCTATTGCCAAAACTCCGTCTCGGATGTGGTCACGACTGCGTCAACCGCGAAACGCGATACACGTGCGACACCAGAGTGTGTCCGTGTGGCGATGACTGCTCCAACCGACCGTTTCAACACCTCCCTCAACCAAAAGTGAAAGTTCAACTGACGGAAAATCGCGGCTATGGATTGTTCTTACAACAAGATGTCTTTGAGGGTGACTTTATCGTCGAATACATGGGCGAAATCGTCGACGAAGAGGAATGTACCCGACGTTTGTTGGCGTGCAAAGGCAAAAACGAACCGAACTTTTACCTCATGGAAATCACCCCGTCACAAATCATCGACGCTCGATTTTGTGGCAACAACGCTCGATTTATCAATTCGAGCTGCCATCCAAATTGCGAGACGCAGCGGTGGGTAGACGCGTCCACGAACGAAACCAGAGTTGGTATTTTCGCCACCGAGGACATCAAATCCGGCACGGAGCTGACTTACGACTACAACTTTGCGCACTTTGGCGGCGAAGGCACGACATCGTTTACCTGCTTCTGCGGGCACCCGATGTGTAAAGGCACTTTAGATGCCAACCCAGAACGCATGCGAAGGTTCATGGACAGAGTCACGGTTACGATGAAAAATGGCGACGTGAAAACTGGAACGGTTTTAGAATACACGGTGAACAAAAAATACAAACTGTTGCTCGACGACGAGCAGGACGTGAAAGTGTGGTCAAAGTCGAAGAAATCCGAGGAAGAAAAAGCCGAGTCGGCGTTGAAAAAGACGAAGAATCGAAAGTACATCACGGTGAACTTGGACAACGGCGATTTCGCGAGCAAGAAAGGCGGCAAGAAGGACGCGAAACTCGCGTGCGTCTGGTTGACCAACAGAACGAACTTCACCGAGAGCAAAGTAAAAAAGAAGAAGGTGGACGAGAAAAAGAAGAGCGCGACGACGACAAAGAAAAAAGCGGGGAAGAGGAAGCGACCCCGGGCGGCGACGAAGAAGCTCAAAGAACAAGAACAAGAACAAGAACTAGACAAAAAAACGCCGACGACGCCTCTCAAAGAAATCGTCCTCAGTCCGGTGAAACGACTCGTCGAAAACGCCATCGCCAACGTCGTCAAATATATTTACTAATTTATTCAATACGTTGGATCGATGCTGAGTATCGTACTCTTCTCCGCGCGTTCGCATTGACGTCCACAGTATGCAGAATTTTTCAGTCCTTTCCCTCATAAAGCACACGCACACAAAAAACGTTTCATAAACAACAACAACACACATCATGTCTTCTCCTCCCTCTCTCCCTTCTGCGACGTTCAAAATCGGCAATTCCGTCTCCGGCGTCTCCTCCTGCGGCGACCCGTTCGGTGGCGTCGTCTACGCGGTCGACGATGCGCTCGGTTTGGCGGTGTTGCGCGCGCCCGGGGATATTCAAAACAGTCACCACGTGCAGATAATTAATTGCGAAGCGAATACTAAGACGGATGTGAAGGTGCTCAACTCCGTCTCTCCGCCGCCGAACAGTCGCGGAGAGGAAGAAGGGCGAGCAGCTTTACCAGTCATCGATAAAGGAAGGCAAGAGAGACGGTTTGAAACCGCGGTGAAAGCGGCGCAGTTTGTCGCGGGTACGAATGCGATTCGCTCGTCTTTGGATTTCGATGTCTCGTTCGATCGTCGTCGTCTCGCGTTCTTTTGCGTTCCTCCTCGCGCGATCGTGGACGAGTGCACATCCTGCACCGTCCCAGAATGGAACGTGTTGTTTGATGGTATTGTTTCTTTGCTCATTTGGAACGTCCAGCCTTTCGGTGATGTGCCATTCTCGCGAGCGGGTCTTTTTGTATCCACTGACACCTCTCTCTCTCTCTCTCTCTCTCTTTAACGACGACGACGCAAACAGATAACATCGGCGAAAACGTGACGGAGGAAGCGCAAGAAATATTCGACGCGTTAGCGCGAACGTTACCGTGCAGATGGAAAAACCAAGAGATTATCGTCCTGGATGAAATTTCCATACCGCCGCCGTATACGACGCCGGCGGGCGGGGACGAGTTGTTCCGAGAACGGATTAAGAACGTGTTGGTGCACGAGAGAAGAAGGTTAGGGATGAGCTAACCGCGAGTATTAGCATCTCTCTCTCTCTCTCTCGAAAGGTGTGAG
>Ga0213869_10002250_pt1 | contig 13563 bp, 11 predicted proteins | sample PICome_10_FD_160083 | JGI IMG/M metagenome (GOLD analysis project Ga0213869, IMG submission 160083) | Coastal seawater microbial communities near Pivers Island, North Carolina, United States - PICO132 | ecosystem: Environmental > Aquatic > Marine > Coastal | place: USA: North Carolina...
ATTGCTGCATTTTTATTTGCTTTTAGTTTTTCAATTTTATTTGATCTAATATCACTATGATATTGTAGAAGACTATTTGATTGATCTGATTTTCTAAGAACAACTATTCTTCCATCTAAATCATTTTGGTTACCACAAATAAATACTGGTATTCTAAATGGAGAACCTCTGTCTTTAATAGCATTATCTAGCATAGACCAAATTTTTTTTTTGATCTCTGCAAAATCTTCGTAGTATGCTACTTGCATACCGAATTACTTACTTAATCTTCGAATTAAACTTGAAGTATCCCATCGATTACCACCCATATCTTGAACTTCACCGTAATATTTATCAACTACTTCTGTTACAGGTAGTAAAGAGCCATTATTTTTAGCTTCTTCCATTGCAATCTTTAAATCTTTTCTCATCCAATCAACAGCAAAACCAAATTCAAACTTATCATCAATCATTGTTTTGTATCTGTTTTCCATTTGCCAAGATTGAGCTGCACCTTTTGATATAACTTCAATTACATCTTCCATATTTAAGCCAGCTTTCATTCCAAAATTGATGGCTTCAGATAATCCTTGAACTAATCCTGCGATACAAATTTGGTTAACCATCTTGGCTAATTGACCGTTACCTGCACCACCTAAAAGCTTCATTTTTTTGCTATAACAATCTATTTTATCTTTTGCTTTATCAAAATCAGCTTGATCACCACCAATCATTACTGTTAATGCACCATTTTCAGCACCAGCTTGACCACCTGATACAGGTGCATCTAATGAACCAAATTCATTTTTCTTTGCGTAATCATAAATTTCTCTCGATATTGTTGCTGATGCAGTTGTGTTATCAATATATATGGCACCTTTTTTAATTGTTTTAAAAATTCCATTTTCACCAAAAGTAACTTCTCTTAAGTCATTGTCGTTTCCAACACAGGTAAATACAAAGTCAGCACCTTCAGCAGCTTTAGCAGGAGTATCAGCTTTAGATCCTTTATATTCAGTTATCCATTTATCAGCTTTAGCAGCTGTTCTATTATAAACAGTTACATTGTGACCAGCTTTTGATATATAACCTGCCATTGGATAACCCATGACACCAAGACCTATGAAAGCAACATTACAACTCATAATTTTTTATTCCTATGTTTAATAGTTTGAATTTTAAAGTAATTTTATTTGGTTTTATCTTTACATTTTTTTCAAGTTTTGGACAGAGTTTTTTTCTAGGGCTATTTAACCCAAGCATTCGTGAAACACTTTCTATCTCACATGGTCAATTTGGTACAATTTATGCTTCTGCAACACTCTTAAGTAGTTTTATTTTAGTTTGGGTTGGAAAAAAAATTGATGATATGAATATTATAAAATTTGCATCATACGTTGTTATATTGTTATCTATTTCTAGTTTTTTATTTTCTCAAATTTCATCAATAATATTTTTATTTTTTGCAATTTTTTTAATGAGGTTATCGGGGCAGGGATTGATGTCACATACTGCATCAACAACCATATCAAGATATTTTGAAAAAAGTAGAGGAAGAGCATTAAGCACTTCGTGGTTAGGACTTTCTTTTGCAGAATTCGTTATGCCATTATTTATTGTATTTTTACTAACATTTATTGAGTGGAGAAATATATGGATATCAATTTCAATTTTAATAATTTTAATTCTTCCTATTGTTATTTTTTTTACAGTTAAGAATATTAGTCTAGATACTAGAGAAAATTCAATTTCAGATAATAAAATTAAAAATAAGATTAAACAATGGAAACGAAGCGAGGTTCTTAAAGATTATAGATTTTATATTATATCTTTTAACATGTTAGCTATGCCATGGATTGCCACTGGTTCATTTGTTTATCAGTCATTTATTTCTTCATCTAAAGGTTGGGGACCTTATGTAATTGCTCAATCTTTTATGGTCTATTCAGTTATGTCTGTAATTACATTATTTTTTTCTGGATTTTTAATTGATAAATTTAGTAGCAGAAAATTACTAATTTATATGAATATCCCACTTATTTTTTCAGCTTTTGTACTCTTTTATTTTAACAGTCCAATTTCATCATTTGTTTTTTTTGGTTTTATCGGAATATCCAATGGTTTTGCAAATGTGTTGGGATCTTCCACATGGGCAGAAATTTATGGAGTTAAGTACATTGGCTCTGTTAAAGCCTTAACCACATCACTAATGGTGTTTTCTACTGCTTTTGGTACAGCTTTGTTCGGAATATTGATAGATAATGGTTTTTCCATAGAGCAAATTGCACTAATTTCAGCCACCTATATATCTATTGCTATTATCTCATTATATTCGATCAGGAATAAGCTTAATCCTGAATATCTTTAAAAATTCTCCTTGATTTATTTAATCTCACTGTATAGATACTGCGCATGGCTAGAGTAACTGTAGAAGATTGCATAGATAAAGTAGAGAGTCCTTATGAATTAGTGCTTGTCGCTAAAGAGAGAGCTACGCAATTAAATTCTGGAATTGAGCCAACAATTGAAAGAGATAATGACAAAAATACAGTTATTTCTTTAAGAGAAATTGCAGAAGAAAAAATTAAAGTTTCAGATTTAACCGAAAGTGCTGTTTATAAACTTAGAAAACATGTTGAACAAGTTGACGATGGTTCAGAGGATGATGAAGAAATAGGTGATGATTTTGAGAGCATGTACAAAGGCGAGATTTCAAAAAGTGGAACACCAATTTTACCATCTAAAAGAGCTAGAAAAACTCCAGAAAAAATTCAAGTCTCTCAAGAAGATTTAGCTGAGTTATCTGAAACAGCTAAACCAGATGTTGAAGTAGTAGAAAATGAAGAAACAATGAACGATCAAGGTGAAGTTTCTTTAGACGAAGTATCTGAAGCAGAAAATCAAGAAGTAGCTTCAGAAGACTCAAATAGCTAATTAGCTAAATTCTTTTAAAATTTTTTCCCTGTGTTCATCTAAGTCAGGTATATCGCCTCGAGTGGTTTCGTCTTTGTATGAGGACATTTTAATTGGATTGCCTGCAAGTTTAAAATCACCAATAACTTTATGATAGGCTTTTACAATCATATTTCGAGATTGAACTTGTGGATTTTCTACAGCTTCTTTTATATTGTATATCGGTCCGCAAGGAATTCTTTCTTTTTCCATTTGACTTACCCAGTCAGTTGTTATTTTAGATGAAAGTTTATTCTCTATAATTACTTTTAATTCACCAATATTTTTTGATCTTGAAGAGTTAGTATTAAACTTTTCATCATTAAATATTTCAGAAATTTCTAAAACATTACAAAGTTTTTCAAATAATTTATCATTACCTGCAGCAATTATAATATGACTATCTTTAGTTTTAAAAGCTTCAAATGGAGCTATAGACGGATGTCTTGATCCCATAGGTTTTGGAATTTCATTTTTTGATAAGTATCTAGCTATAGCGTTTTCTAATATTGCAATTTGACAGTCCAACATTGAAACATCTATAAATGTTCCTTTACCTGTTTTTTCTCTGTCATAAAGTGCAGCGTTAATTCCAATTGTAGTAAATAATCCAGCTGTAATATCTCCAATAGATGTACCAACTCTTGTTGGCTCTGAATTTGGTTGACCTGTTACACTCATCAAACCACCCATGCCTTGAACAACCATGTCATAAGCAGGTAATTCTTTTAAAGGACCTGTTTGTCCAAATCCAGAAGCAGATGCATAAATTAATTTAGGATATTTTTCACAAACATCTTTCCAGCCGTAACCCCATTTTTCTAACGTTCCAGGTTTAAAATTTTCAACCAAGATATCTGCTTTAGCTAGAATTTTATCAAAAATTTTTTTGTCATCACTATTTTTCAAATTAAGAGCAATACTTTCTTTTCCTCTATTAAGTGACATAAAATAAGCTGAATAGTCTTCAATAAAAGGCCCAAAATTTCTAGAATCGTCACCAACTTCTGGTGCCTCTACTTTTATCACTCGTGCACCCAAATCTGACAACATCATTGTACAATAAGGTCCAACGAGCACTCTAGTTAGATCAAGAACTAATAGGTTTTTTAAAGGACCATCCATATTTTTATATAAGTGTTTTTGTGTAGTATTGACTCTTATCAATAACTTTAATTTAATGCATCACTTAAATAACAAATGAGAGGAATAATAATGTTTAAAAAAATATCTTTATATTTTACAGCATTAGTTTTAGTTTTATCTACAGTTGGTTCTGCTTATGCGGTAACGTTAAAAGCAAGTCACCAATGGCCTGGTACTCCTAGAGCTGATGGATCATTTGACCCACGTCATGAAATGGTTCAAATCATTGCTGATGAAGTTAAAAAAGCTAATGTCGATATTGATATTAGAATTTACCCTGCAAAATCTTTATACAAACCTAAAGAACAATGGAAACCAATGACAACTGGTCAGTTGGATATTTCAGCTTTCCCTTTAGGCTATGCATCAAAGTTTCACCCAGAATTTAGTGCAACTTTAATGCCTGGTACTGTAAAAAACCATGATCATGCATTAAGATTTAATAAATCTCCAATGATGACTGAAATTAAAAAAATCATTAATGATGCTGGTGTAGTTGTTTTATCTGACGCTTGGTTAGGTGGTGGATTTGCTTCAAAAACTAAATGTATTAAAAATCCATCTGATGTTAAAGGACAAGTAATGAGAGCGGCAGGAAAAGCATTTAACCAAATGTTAGAAGCTGCAGGAGCTGGTATACAAAGTATGCCTTCTTCTGAAATTTATACTGGTCTTCAAACAGGTGTACTAACAGGTGCAAATACTAGTTCAGGAAGTTTTGTAAGTTACAAAATTTATGAGCAAGTAAAATGTGCAACACCTCCAGGAAAATTTGGTCTTTGGTTTATGTATGAACCAATTCTAATGTCTAAGAAATCTTTTGATGCTTTAAGCTCTAAGCAACAAAGTGCTCTTATGAAAGCTGGAAAAGTAGCTGAAGAATATATGACAGCTCAAGTAGCAAATCTTGATAAGAAATTTGAAGATGCATATAGAGATGCTGGTGTTGAGCTTGTATATATGTCAGAATCAGATCATGCTGCATGGATAGAAATTGCTAAAAAATCATCTCATAAAGCGTTTGCTGAGCAAGTACCCGGTGGTGCTAAGCTTATGGAAATGGCTTTAGCAGTTAAATAAAATAATATATAAAGGACCCCTGTTTATTATGTAAACAGGGGTTTTTTTTTATGAAAAAAAGTTATTTAAAATTTTGTAATTTAACCGCACAAGCTTGTGGTGCTTTTGCTGTTGGGGCATTAATTTTGTCAATTTTAGTAATAGTTGAGCTTGTTTTTGAAAGATATTTTTTTCAACGTGCTATTACTTGGCAAACAGAACTAGTAACCATGTTACTTGTTGCATCTACTTTTATTGGGAGTGCTTATGTTTTAAGTGAAAAAGCACATGTTAGCATGGAATGGATTTATGATTTTTTATCTAAAAAAAGCATCATAAAACTTAAGATATTCACATCATTTATTAGTTTAGGTTTTTTTCTAATTCTTTTCTACTTTGGGTTTTTAATGGTTGAAGAGGCATTTACTAAAAATTATACAACAGGCACTGTTTGGGACCCTCCTTTATGGATACCTTATTCATCCATGTTATTAGGATCTATTTTAATGATACTTCAATATGTAGCTGAAATAATTAAACTTACCGATGAAGAGGATTTTAGATAATGGATCCTTTAATGATTGCTTTAATTGTTGCAGTTTTTACGTTGATTGTATTATTTTCAGGTATTCCAATTGCCTTCGGTTTAAGTTTTGTTTCGATAGCTCTACTAATCGCTTTTGAAGGACTTCAAATGCTTGATGTATTTGCAGAAACATTTTATGCAGGATTAAATTCATTTGTCTTACTTTCAATACCAATGTTTATTTTGATGGGAATGGCTGTTGCTCATTCTCCAGCAGGAAAAGATTTGTACACAGGATTAGATAGATGGTTATGGAGAGTGCCAGGTGGATTAGTTATTTCTAATATAGGAGCTTGTTCAATATTCGCTGCATTAAGTGGATCAAGTCCAGCAACATGTGCTGCTATTGGAACTATGGGAATTCCTGAAATGAGAAAAAGAGGGTACTCAGATCAAATCGCTACAGGTACAATTGCTGCTGGAGGAACCTTAGGAGTTTTAATTCCACCAAGTATAGTTTTAATAGTTTATGGAATGGCTACGGGTACATCTATAGGAAGATTATTTCTTTCAGGTGTAGTTCCTGGCTTTATGTTAGCAAGCCTTTTTGCAATTTGGGCATTAATACATAGTTACTTCATTGATAAAAATGCAGCTAAACTATTAAGAAATAGAAAACCACCAACATTAAAAGAAAAATTTGAAGTTCTTCCTAGAGTTTTTCCATTCCTTGCAATCATAATTGGTGTTTTATATGTGCTCTACGGAGGTGTTGCGACACCATCCGAGGCATCAGGTGTAGGTGCCTTTTTAGTTTTTGTCATGATTGCAGTTGTTTATAAAATTTATCAACCTAAAAAAATTTGGAATATTGTTAAAGTCTCAATGAAAGAGAGTGTGATGATAATGTTTATTATTGCAGCCTCATATCTTTTTGCATTTACGCTATCACAACTTTATGTAACTCAATCACTTGCTCAAAGTATGATTGAAATGAGTAGCAATAAATGGGTAATTTTTTTATTAGTAAATATTTTTTTATTAGTAGCTGGCTTCTTTTTACCACCAGTAGCCGTTATTGTAATGACTTCGGCTATATTATTACCAGTAATAACCACATTAGGGTTTGACCCTTATTGGTTTGCAATAGTATTTACAATTAATATGGAAATAGGTTTAATCACACCACCTGTTGGGCTTAACCTTTATATAATTAAAGGTATTACACCAGATGTTAGTCTTTCTACAATCTTAAAAGGATCGATTCCATTTATGATGATGATGATTTTATCTATATTTATCTTATGTATTTTCCCCGAAATAGTGACTTGGCTACCTGATAAATTGATGGGTAAACCTCTTGGATATTAATAAAAAAATAAATCGAAAAATTTCAGTAGCACCTATGATGGATTGTACTGATAGACATGATCGTTTTTTCTTAAGATTAATGAGTAAAAACGTAATGCTGTACACGGAAATGGTAGCAACAAAATCAGCCATTCATGGGGATAGAAAAAAAATCTTATCATATAGTCCTGAGGAAAAACCATTAGCTTTGCAGGTGGGTGGATCAAATAAAGAGGAATTATCCGAAGTTGCTAAAATTGCAGAAGATATGGGGTATGATGAAATTAATATTAATCTAGGCTGTCCAAGTAAAAAAGTTCAAAAAAATAAATTTGGCGCATGTTTAATGAAAGAACCTGATTTAGTTGCAGAGTGTATTAACGCAATGGCTAATTCATGTAAAATTCCTGTTACTGCTAAAACACGAATAGGATTTGATAACACTGAAGAGTTTGGTTATTTAAATAAATTTATTCATAAGATGAGAGATGCTGGAGCAAAGACTTTTATTTTGCACGCGAGAAAAGCTATGCTTACAGGATTATCTCCTAAGCAGAATTTAAGTATTCCTAAATTAAATTACAACATGGTTTATGATATTAAGAAAGAAAATCCAGAATTAGAAATTATTATTAATGGAGGTATTTCCAAAATAGAAGATATAAATAATCATTTAAATTTTTGTGATGGTGTCATGATTGGTAGATCAATTTATCAAAATCCATATTCATTAATTGAAATAGAAAAAGAAATATTTAAAACTAAAGACAATCCAACCCGTGAACAAGTTGCTGAAAAGCTTCTGGAATATTTAGATAAAGAAGTAAAACTAGGTACAAAAGTTAATCATATCATGAGACATACAGTAGGTTTATATCACGGACAGATTGGATCTAAAGATTGGAAAAGATACTTAAGTGACAATATGATGGCAAGAGACTCTGATTTTCAAAAAGCAAAACACATAATGACAATTGTGCAAAATAATGAAAAGGCTAATCAAATTAGCTCATAATGGAAATTCTAAATTTTAGTGAAATATTTTATCTACTAACAGTTTTAGCTATAGCTGCAGCAGTTGCTGGATTTATGGCTGGATTGTTGGGGGTAGGGGGTGGAATTATTATGGTACCCGCTCTATATTATGCTTTTACAGTTTTGGGTTATGACATTTCAACTAAAATGCATCTTTCTGTTGGGACTTCTTTAGCAATTATAATTCCAACATCAATAATCTCGGCAAAAACTCACATGGAACATAATGCTGTTGATTTTAAGATGGTGAAATCATTTGGTTTATTCATTCTCATAGGAGTTATTGCTGGAACCTTTTTAGTTGTGAATTTAAAAACACCAAATTTAATTCTATTTTTTTCAATTTTTGCTTTTATGACAGGTTTATTTTTTATTTTTTTAAGAGAAAAACTTGTAGAAAATCCAAAAAAAATATCTGATCTAGTTAAAAATATTTCTGGAATTTTAATTGGTTTTATTTCTGTACCACTTGGAATTGGTGGAGGGTCATTAATGGTACCTTTTATGAGAACAGTTGGATATGATTTAAGAAAATCAATTGGTACAGCTGCAACAACAGGTATTTTAATAGCTGTTAGCGGAACTATTACAATGATAATTAGTGGAAAAATTATTAATAACATTAATACACCATTTAGTTTTGGATATATTAATCTATTAGGTTTTGCTGTCTTTGTACCAGTTACAATGATAATGGCTCGTTTAGGAGCTAAAGCCGTCTATAAAATAGATAAAAAAATTTTAAGTAAAATTTTTGGATCATTTCTTTTAATAGTATCGATAAGATCTTTTATTGAATATTTAAATATTACATAAAAAAAAGGCCCCGATTAACGAGGCCTTAATTTTAATATTTAGAAATATATTAATTAGGTATCCAGCTTCTCCACTTATCAGGATTAGCGTCTTTCCATTCTTTAACTACTTCTTTTAAATCTCTGTTTTTTTGCTTAACTTCAACTAGCATCACAGCTTGATCAGCGTTTTGAAATGACATTCTTTCAAAAAACTCTTTAGCTTTTGCATGTTCTGGTTTTGCAAATGTTTCAGGGTTACCGTAGTTCATTGTGTAGTCTTTAGCCCAACCAGTTGCTGGCCATGCTGCAGTTCCACAATCTTTCCAGTTATTTGCTTCAGTAAAAGATTCACAATCTTTATGATCTGGCAGACCTACGCCAACCATATCATAAGCACCAAAGAACCAATGTGGCTCCCATAGGTAAAGTAAGAAAGGTTCTTTTCTTTTATAAGCCGCTACTGCTTCAGCAACTGCTGCTGCTTCAGTACCAAGTTCATCAGCCTGGAAATCAATTCCTAAAAGATCAAGTCTTTTTTGGTCATGACAGTTCCAACCAGCTACAGGACAAGCAATTAATCTTCCTTTGCTTCCAGTTTCAATAGATGCAAACTTATCTTTATGTTTGTTTAGATCTTTCCATGATTTAATACCTAGCTCTTCTGCTGCATATCTTGGAATATAATAATCTGACATTCCAATAACTCCAACAGTACCTAGTAAATCTACGGTTCCATCACCACTATAACTACCAACTTTTTTACCTTCGTAAACCAGGTCTTCATTAAGCATAACTGAGTCTGACTCAGCGTAACTTGGCCAACTTTCGCAAGCAAAGTCAATTTCACCTGCTGCGATTGCTTCCCATAATCCAGTTCCAGATGGGAATACTATTCTTTTGACTTTGTAACCCAATTCCTCTTCAAGCATTGTTACAGCAACTTGACATGAAATTTCTCCACCAGTCCAGTCTGCAACAGCCGCTGTAAGTCTTTTAGCGTTAGCTTGAGCAAAACTAGAAAGTACTAGGACAAATGACAAAATCATTGCTGAAATAATTTTTGATAACTTCATTTATTCTCCTCTTTAATTAATTAAAGAAACATACTAATTCAATAAATATGCTGATGTAAACTTTTAAAATTACTATTTATGCTTGTTTTTAATTGAATTAGGTGTGGTTTTTTGTCAACTAATGACCCAATATAGGTTGTGTTTTAATTATTTTGGTTGAACAGGTATATTTCTATCTATGCCTTTAACAATTTTTTTTTCATGATCAAAAAATGGAAGATTGACGATATCTGCTTTGTGAGAACTGCCATCAGGTAACTGAATTGTTAATTCTCTACCAACCCAATCATTAGGTTGATAAAATCTTACATAGCCTATTCCCATTTGTAAAGTGGGTGACTGAATTCCAGCAGTCATATGACCAACAATACTTTTTCCATCCATGACTTTACTTCCAGAAACCGGGGTTTCAGTTTTACAAGTTAATCCAAATAAACAAGGTCTTCTATCTTTATCTATTAATGCATCTCGTCCAATAAAATCACCTTTTTCCATATTAACAAAAAATTCTAAACCAGCTTCAAAAGGGGTCATAGTTGTATCTATATCTGTTAAATTTCCAAAAATACCACCTTCAATTCTTCTTATAGTCATGGCACGTGTTGGTGAGAATTCCATACCATGAGGTTTTCCACATTTTACAAGATGATCCCAAAGAGCCAAATGATTAGTCTTTAAACCATCTGGGTAAATTTCAAACCCAAGTTCATTTGTAAAACCGGTTCTTGAAACATAAAGAGATTGACCTCCAAGATCAAAAAAACCAGATCTAAAGTAAGGCATATTTTCATCTATTTTTCCATTAGAAGCAGCTTTCATTATGTCAATTGATGCAGGACCTTGAATTTGTAAGACACGTGATTTTGGATCAGAAATTTTAACATCGAAATTAGAAGTATGAGCTAAAAGCCATTCTTCAAATGGACCATCAGCTTGAACGTACCAAAATTTATTTTCATTAAATTTAAACAGAACTCCATCCATAAAAATTCCTCCTTGAGGAGTACATGCTAAAGAATAATATCCACGACCTTCTTTAATACCTGAAACCTTTCTTGTTAGAACTTTATCTAAAAACTTTGAAGCATCAGGCCCTGATATTTCAATTGGTTTTTCAGGTACATCAAAAATTAAAGCTTTTTGTCTAAGTAACCAATATTTTTTAATTGGATCTTCTCCAATGCTCATAGCAAAATAACGTCCAGCATAAACACCACGTACCATTTCAGGACTGTTTGTTCGCTCTATAAAAGGAGACTCTTCAAATCGACGAGCACTAATTTTAATTGTATTTTTAAGATCTGATAATTCTTGAAGATTTCCCATTTTTCTCCTTTAGTTAACTTAACGAAGCATCCGTTCTAATAATTTCAGGTGGCTCATGCGCTGTAATTTTTGGTAGCTTATTAGTATATTTTTCAACCTCAATAAGACAAGAATGCGCAATTGGTCCTTGTCCTAATTTTGATGTTCCTTTATCCACTGTTAAAACATTTGGATTACCATGTTTACAAATACTACCTGGCTCTTGTAGGTTTTCAGGATCATACCATGCTCCAGTACTAATTTGAACAACACCAGGCATGACTTTTTCATCAATTTTAACACCTGCAAGGCATGCTCCACGATCATTAAATAATTTAACGATGTCCCCATTTTTTAAATTACGTTGTGTTGCATCTATTGGGTTAATTTCAACTGGCTCTCTATCTTTAATTTTAAATGATTTGCTATATTTCCCATGATCCATTTGACTATGTAATTTATTTTTAGGTTGGTTTGATATTAAGTGGAGTGGGTAAACTTTATCTTTTAACCCTAACCATTCACAGGGTTCTATCCACATTGGATGACCCGGACAATCATCATAACCAAAGTTTTCGACTGTTTTAGAATATATTTCAATTTTACCACTAGGTGTGTTTAGTGGATTTTGAATAGGATCTTTTCTAAAATCTTTAAGCATTAACGTAGGCTCTGAAGGATCTTTTATTTTAAACCATCTTTCTTCTCTGAATTTTTCATAACTGGGTACATCAATATTAGCTGCTGCAGCTCGTTCTGAGGTTTGCTCATATATCCATTTTTGCCATTCTTCTTCACTTCTACCTTCAGTAAACTTTTCTTCTACACCCATTACCCGAGCAATATTTTTAAAAATTTCATAATCATTTTTAGCCTTTCCATAAGGATCTACTAATTTTGACATAGAAACTACATAGGGATCTCGTGGTGTCATCATTATATCGTCTCGCTCAAGTGGAGTTGTGCAAGGTAAGACAATATCTGATCTTTTAGCCAGTGAATTCCAGCACCAATCATTTGAAATAATTGTGTCAGGTTTTTCCCAGGCTTTGACTAATCGATTTAAATCTTGATGATGATGAAAAGGGTTTCCTCCTGCCCAATATACTATTTTGGTCTCAGGATATTCATAAGATGTTCCGTCAAAGTCAAAACGTTCACCAGCTTTTAATAATAGATCAGTAATTCTTGCAACAGGAATAAAGTTTTCAATTTCATTCTTCGCTTGCGGGAAAGCTGCACCTGGCAAAATTGTAAACTGTCCTCCAATGTGATTTGTTGCACTATAACCAAAACCGAAACCACCTCCTGGCAAACCTATTTGACCAATCATTGAGGCTAACATGATTGCCATCCAAAAAGGTTGTTCGCCGTGATCTTGTCTGGTCAATGACCAGCTAACAGAAATCATCGTTCGTTTTGAAGCCATACGTCTTGCAAGATCTTTGATTTCATTAACTGATATGTTGCAAATCTTTGCTGCCCATTCAGCACTTTTTTCTACACCATCACTAGTACCCATAAGATAGGGTAGGAAAACATCAAAACCTTCAGTATATTTATCTAAAAAATCTTTATCACTTAAATTTTCTACATGAAGGGTGTGTGCTACTCCTAACATAAGTGCAGTATCCGTATTGGGACGCGCAGCTACCCACTGACCGTTTACTTCATCTAAAAGATCTGATTTTAAAGGACTAATGTTAACAAATTCTATTCCTGCATTTCCTGCTTTGATTAAACTTTCTTTTTGATAATGATTTCCTGTTCCGCCTTGGCAAATTTGACCATTTTTAAGAGGAACACCACCAAAACAAACAAAAAGTTTTGTATGTTCTTTTATTAAATCCCAACTAGTGCAAGTATCAAGATAAGCTCGATAACTTCCAAGAACATGAGGTATCATTGCTTCAGCAGCTGCAAAACTATAAGTAAATTTTGATCGAGTATAACCACCTATACAATTTAAAAATCTATGAAGTTGACTTTGAGCATGATGAAATCTACCAGCACTCGCCCATCCATATGAGCCTCCAAAAATAGAGGAGTTTCCAAAATTTTTACGAACTCTATTTAGCTCATCGGCAACCAATCGTTCAGCTTTATCCCAACTTACTTCAACAAAAGGATCTACACCTCTTAGATGATTATTGCTACCTGGACCATCTTCTAACCAACTTTTACGGATCATTGGTGCGCTAATACGAGTTGCTCCGTGTTGTATATCTAGAATTCCTGGAGCAATGGGTGAAGGATCTTTGTCATGTTCCCATCCTGTTAGCTCACTTACTTTTCCATTTTCTACTTTAGCTCTGTAAGTACCCCAATGAGAACTGGTAAG
>Ga0213869_10002251_pt1 | contig 13556 bp, 4 predicted proteins | sample PICome_10_FD_160083 | JGI IMG/M metagenome (GOLD analysis project Ga0213869, IMG submission 160083) | Coastal seawater microbial communities near Pivers Island, North Carolina, United States - PICO132 | ecosystem: Environmental > Aquatic > Marine > Coastal | place: USA: North Carolina...
AGATACGTTGGATTTTGTTTTTTCATATGGAAGTGGCAATTGTTTGACAAGGGATACCATGGAGTTGATTATTAATCCGTTGCCGATAGTAGATGCTGGGACAGATTTTAATATTTGTGTTTCTAACTCAGACACTATTCTATATGCCAATTTTTCCTCTGGATATTGGTTTGGATCACCTTTTATTGATTCTAATGGAGTTTTTAGTCCTTCAAATGCTGGGGTTGGTGTACACCAAGTAATTTACTATTACAAAGATTCTGCTACTTTTTGTGATAATACAGATACACTTATAATTGAAGTTAAGCCATTGCCAGTACCAGATTTTTTAGTTGACTCAATAGTATGTAAAAACAATTTGATAAATTTTAGTAACACATCAACTGGAAGTTCAGTTTATATATGGGATTTCAATAATGGTAATATTTCAAGTGTAGTTTCTTCATCTAACACTTTTTTAGACACTGGTATTTATCAAGTCAAACTAATAGCAACTAGCGTTTATGGTTGTGCAGATTCAATTACTAAATTAGTAGATGTTGTGGAACCCCCGTTAGCTTATGTTTCGTTTTTGGATACTGGATGTGCTCCTCTTGAGGTATCTTTTGTTAATTCGAGTTATGGAAAACATTTAAATTACTATTGGGATTTAGGTAATGGGATTATTTCTACAGATACAATTCCTAATACTCAATTTTATCAACAAAGTTATTTTAGGGACACTACATATTTTATAACTTTTACTGTTTCTAATTTATGCGGAATTGATACTATTATTGATAGTATCAATGTTTATCCTATACCTAGCTCAGTTTTTTTAAATAATGTTTCTTCTGGATGTTCTCCATTAAACATTTCTTTTTTTAATATGAGTGTTGGAAACCCCTCAATATATCACTGGGATTTAGGAGACGGCACTATTTTTTCAACTACTGATTCTTTATTTAATCATAATTTTTTGTACAATGGACAATTTGATACTGTATATACCGTAAATATGGTAGCTCAAAACTATTGTGGAAGTGACACTTCTTCAGTTGATATTTCAGTTTATCCAGATAATGTAACTGCATTTTTCACCACTGATATTACTAGTGGATGTAGTCCTTTAAATGTTAATTTCCAAAATTATTCTATTGGGTCTAATCTAATATATGGATGGGACTTTGGAGACGGAAATTTTTCTAATTCCAGAAATGTTATTCATACTTTTAATAATGTTGGATCTTTCAACGTTCAGTTGGTTGTTCATGACGGATGTAGTTATGATACCCTTTACCAAATTATTAATGTTTACCCACTTCCTCAACCAGTTTTTTCAGCTATTAACGATACTGTATGTGGTTTAGACACTATTTTCTTTATAAATTCAACAATTGGTTCCTCATTTTTATGGGATTTTGGGGATGGTAGTTTTTCTACTTCAACTGAACCTTACCATATTTATCCTAATCCCGGGAGATATATTGTTAAGTTAAATTCAACTACATTATCAAATGGTTGCTCAGTTCTTGATTCAATTGAAGTGGAGTCATTAATACAACCCTCTGCAACTGCAGTTTCTGACACAAATTCAGGTTGTAAACCACTTAATGTGAATTTTAATAATTTATCTCAAAATGCTGATTTTTACACATGGAATTTTGGTAATAATAATTATTCTTCAGTTTTCATACCCTCCCATACATATATGAATTCTGGAATTTTCAATGGAAGTTTAATTGCATTTAATTTAAATGGTTGTAAAGACACTAGTTTTTTCAATATAAATGTGAATCCAAAACCTGATGCAAACTTTAACTTTTATAATATCGATACTTGTGTTTTACCAATATCATATTCATTTCAAAATACTTCCTCAATTAATTGTGGTTATTTATGGGATTTTGGAGATAGTTCAAGTTCTACTTTTAGCAGTCCTAATAATACTTATTCAACAAATGGACAATATCTTGTTTCTCTTTACATAGATAATATTTATGGCTGTAGAGATACTAATCAACAATTAATAAATATTGACACAGTTCCATTCTCTAGTTTCGTTTTAGATACTTCTTCAGGATGTATTCCATTAGCTGTGAATTTTTCTAATAATTCAACTAATTCAAATTTTTATAATTGGTATTTTGGTGATGGTAACTTTTCATCTCAAAACTCTCCAACTTACTCTTATTTTAATCCAGGAAATTACCAAATAAAATTAATAATACAGGATTTGAATGGTTGTGAAGACAGTTCATTTAAAAACATAATAATCTATCCTGAGCCTACTTCAGATTTTACAATAAATAGTACAAATCCTTGTTTCCAACCAGTTTTAACAAGGTACAATAACAACTCTTTAGGTGCTAATTATTTTATTTGGGATTTTGGAAATGGATTAACCTCAAATCTTACTTCTCCATCATTAAATTTTGACAGTATTGCTAATTATAATATTTCATTAATTGCCGGAAACTCTTACGGTTGTGAGGATACTATGGTTCAGGCATTTAATGTTTACCAGCAGCCATCTGCAAATTTTTCAACCATTTTAGACACTATATGTTTGAGAGATTCTATATTATTAGCATCTCAAAGCCTATATGAAGATTCTATTATTTGGAATTTAAATGGCTTTTCGTTTGGCGCATCAAATGACACATCAATTTTAATCACATCACCAGGTTTTTATAATTTAGAATTATATGCTTTAAATAATAACGGTTTTTGTGTAGACACTGCAGTTTTAAATTCAGGAATTCAAGTGCTTCCATCACCTGTTGCAGACTTTTCTATTTCCCCTTTTAACGGTTGTATTCCTCTACTAAATGTCAACTTTGTAAATCTAAGCTTATCTGCAGATAATTATATTTGGGATTTTGGTAATGGCAACTCTTCTAATTCTCTTAATAATATTCAAAGTTATTATATTGACAGTTTATATTCTATCTCCTTACATGTTTCAAACTTTTTAGGTTGTATTGATTCTAGTTTTAAAAATTTAGATGCATTTCCAAAACCTGTATCTGATTTTACATTTACTTATTCAGATCCGTGTATCAAACCAACTCAATTAATTTTCAATAACAATTCTAGTGGCGCAAATATTTTTAATTGGAATTTTGGTAATTCTCAAATTAGCTCTTTTCAAAATCCAACAGTAGATTACGCAATACCTGGAAATTATATTATAGAATTAATAGTTGAAAATTCCTTTGGTTGTAAGGATACTATGATAAATAACTTTGAAGTATATCAAGCCCCAATTGCTGATTTTATAATTTCTGACGACACTGTTTGTGTTGGAGATTCTGTTATTTTCACATCACAGTCTTTATTTACAGATTCTGTTTATTGGCAACTTAGTAATGGTTTAAATTCCAACAATTATACTTTTAGCTATAAATTTTTAGATACTATGTCTTTAGATGTGAATCTTTATGTATTAAATGATGAAGGATGTTTAGATAGTTCAATACTTAATGACGTAGTTATTGCTCTTTATCCACCAATAGCTGATTTTATAATTTCAGATACGAATTATAACCCTGGTTTTTCTATGGCTGGTTCATTATCATTTTTGAATTTATCTCAAAACTCAGATTATTATTATTGGGATTTTTCAAATGGTGACGATTCATACGAGTTTAACCCTATTTATGATTTTAACTATAATGAAAATACAGATTTAAATTTTATTTTGTATGCATACAATAGTTGTGGCTTTGATACCTCAAAATTAAATTATAAAATAATTTATGAAAAAGGAATTTTTGTTCCGAATGCAATTTACCCTGATGATCCAGAAAGAGGAATAAGTACTTTCAACGCAGTGGCTACTGGATTAGCAAAATTTACTATTATAATTTATGATACTTATGGTAATGTTATCTGGGAAAGTTCAGATTTAAATGATAAAGGGGAACCAACTGGAAGATGGGATGGGACATCAAAAGGTCAGGTATTATCCCAAGATGTTTACGTATGGAAAATTGAAGCAACATTTAAGGATAAAATTGAATGGGATGGAATAGATAGAAATAATGATCAATCACTAAAAGGAGGAGTTTATTTAAATAAAATTTTTAAAACAGGAACAATTACCGTCTTAAGATGAAATATATATTATCTAAAATATTATTATTAATCTTTTTTTTAATTGCTAAATATATAATTCATTCTCAAGAAACAGTTTTTAGTCAATTTCAAAATAATCCTATTTATTTAAATCCAGCTCTTGCAGGACAGTATAATTTTAGACTTAGTTGTGTTAACAATAATCAATGGTTTAATATTCCAGGTCAGTTTAATACACAGTATATATCTGTAGATGGGAGAGCAGAACCAAAAGGCAATAAATTTAGAATTCAAAAGGAACCGTCTTTAAATGACGGGTTTTTAGTATGGGGTTGTTCTTTTTTAAGAAATTCTGAAGGAGATCTTAGCCTTAATACTAATAATGTTTCATTTATTATTGGATACCGAAAGGAAATTAAGATTTATAAAAAATCACTTTTAAGCTTTACTATACCTTTGCAATATTCTTTAATAATTAAAAGTATTGATTTCTCAAATGCTATTTTCATCCAGAATTTAGATCCTGTTTTTGGAAACATTAATTCTAATAATTTTGTTGGCCCATCACAAAGTTATTCCTATCCGACATTTACTACGGGTTTCAATTTAAGCTATATAAATCATTTAGTAAGTAGTGAAGCTGATTATAAATTTGATTTTGGTGTAGCATTTAGTAATTTTTTACTAAAAGAAAAGGAAGGTTTTATTTCTCAAAGTACAGTTGATAATACAAAGTTGACTTGTTATACTACTTTATTTTTTAGAAATAGTATTTTCTATAGAAATTCTTTTTTTTACCAAAAACAAAATATCTTTGAAACATTACAAATAACATCAGATTTAAAATCCTCTAAGTATGAAAATTTCACTTTAGGTTTATCATATAGGCATCAGCTTATAAAATCAAATTTAGATAAAACACCCTTTGAGTCACTTCATATTTTATTATCATTTTTTCTTAATCAAAATTCAAATTATCCAATTAGAATTACACCTAGTTATGGATTTACTTTATCCGATCTCAGACATGAAAACACTTCGGGAATATTCGAAATTTCTCTACAAATTATTTTTGATAAAAATAATCAGTGGGAGTTTTGTCCAGGAGACAAAGGTTATAGAACTGATTTAAATAAAAAAAAGAATAATGTTGTAAAAAAGAATAATAATAGAAAAAAAAACCATTAATTTTTTTTACTTTTTTATGGAACTTAAATCAAGATTTTAAATTATCTAAGAAATTAATGAGAGGTTGTCTAAATTTTATACATTTTCTTTATTTTGTAACTTTTAGTCTATCAATATAACAACAAATAAATCCTAATTAAAAAAAATAGTTGATATTGTTAAATAAAAACAAAAAAATCTAAAAGACAATTCGCGTTTTTGTTGAGCTACTTTGAGTCAATAAAAAGCAGCTAGGGGAAATATACGTAACTTCTTAACTATCAAATCTAGTGATCGTACCAGGATTCGAACCTGGGTTCGCTTTCGTAGAAGGCAGGTTAAAAAGCCCGAACAGCCCTTACATAGAGTAAGTTGGTCTTAATGTTGTGATCTTGTGAGCCAATGCGGAAATTCTGAGCCCATGAAAAGCTTGAATCGAGTTCAGTAGAACTCCAATAGTTACCTGAAGCAAAACCCCCAAGATTATTTGGGTCTGAAGGGCCATTGTTATTTCCATCACCATCTGAGTCTGCTAAATTTGTCCAAATCAAATTTAGTTCATCCTTTGATGGCAAGAACCAATCTCTATATTCACCAATTGTTAAATTTATACAATTATCTGGAGCTATACCAGCTTCTGTGCACCCTACTTTAATATCAATAGTATTTTGATTTCCTGTTCCTATTACTATTCCATCTGCTCCTGAAATCAAAGTTCCATAACAACCCCATTCATAGTTTCCCTGGTCAGTTTTAGCAGTGATTAATCCACCTCCATTACTATCCAAGTAAAAAACAATTCCTCCCTGGTAAGTGTCGCCAATATTAATCGTTAAGATTTCGTCTTTATCTTTATTACAGCTTCCTAATAGAACTATAGCAAAAACAAATACTAAAAGTTTTTTCATTTATTAAGTTTTAAACCATTAAAGTAATAATAATCTAGAAAATAATGCCCAAAAGTAGGTAAGAAGTTGACTGAAGTTAACGTCTATAAAAAAACAGTTATAGAATATTTCCATAACTGCTTAATCATTATAGTGATCGCGCCAGGATTCGAACCTGGGACCGCCTGCTTAGAAGGCAGGTGCTCTATCCAGCTGAGCTACGCGACCAAATTTGTCGCGCAAAAATAGAAAAAATGTTGGACTTAATTAACATCTTTCATTTTAAGTGTAAATTTGATTTAAATTAATCATTAATATGAAAATCAAAATTTTATTATCACTATTTACAAGTATGTTTTTATTATTTAATTTTAATGCTCAAACCCCATCATTAAATATTCAGCAATTTGCTCATATTCCTAATAGTGGCTTTATGGTTCCTTCTGAACTCAATGATATTTGGGGTTGGGTAGATAGCGCAGGCAATGAATATGCTATTGTAGGAATGAATGATGGTACTTCTATCATTGATTTATCCGATCCACTTAGTCCTCAAGAAGTATTGTTTGTTCCTGGAATGAGTTCTATTTGGAGAGATATTAAAACTTATGGTCACTATGCATATGTTACTACAGATAATCCATCTACGAATGGACTACTAATTATTGATCTTTCAAACTTACCTGATAGTGCTAATACCAATATTTATTATTACAACGGGCCCTCTAACTCTCAGTGGGGAAGAGCACATAACATATTTATAGACGATAGAGGATATGCTTATATTTTTGGGGCAAATAGAGGATCGGGCGGTGCTATTATATTAGATTTAAACCAAGACCCAACTCAACCTGTAGAAGTAGCTGACATTAATAATTGGTATGCACATGATGGTATGGTTAAAGGAGATACTTTATTTCTTGCTCATGCAAATAACTCTCTTTTTTCCATTTGGGATGTTTCTAATCCATCAAATCCAATTTTAATAGCTCAAAATCCAACTGTTGGATACTATTCTCATAATATATGGTCTTCTGATGACGGGAATTATATTTATACAACAGAAGAAGATAATGGTGGTCATCTTTCAGAATTTAATATTAGCGATTTAAATAATATTGAATTAACAGACAAAATTCAAGCAGAACCTGGCAACAATATTATGCCCCATAATGCTTTTTATATTAACGATTACATTGTAAACTCTTATTACTCCACTGGAATTCAAATATTTGACGTAAAGACCAAAGGAAATATAGTAAATGTTGGGCATTTTGATACTTCTCCTAATTTTTCTGGTGGTGGTTCAAATGGCTGTTGGGGAGTTTATCCATATTTGCCAAGTGGTTTAATCATTGCTTCAGATATAGAAAATGGTTTTTTTGTTTTGAGTCCGCAGTATAAAAGAGCAGCATATTTACAAGGTAATGTTACTGATGCTTCTTCTGGTTCTTCGATAAGTGGAGTAGATGTTGAAATTTTAAACAATAATAATAATTCTACAACCTCCAATGTTGGAGGTGTTTACAAAATCGGAACTCTCGATCCTGGTGTATACTCAGTTGTTTTTTCTAATCCTTTTTACCAGTCTGATACCATTAATCAAGTTATAATTCAAAATGATTCAACAACTATTGTGGATATTACTATGTACTCTTTAGATCCTATTGAACTAAATATAGAAACAAAAAAATCTAATTCAAATAATTCAGTTTCGGGAGTTGATTTCATTATTACTAATGAGAACTTTACTTATTCTGGAACTACTGACCAAAATGGATTTTTCACAATTAATAATATGATTCCAGGTTCTTACAGTATATATGCAGGATTATGGTCATTTAAAGACTATTGCATAGAATCAAGATCTATAATTAACGGAAATACGCCATTTGTAATAGAACTTGAAGAAGGATATAGAGATAGATTTAATATTGACCAAGGTTGGACTGTTAATTCTTCTGCTGCTTCTGGTGGTTGGGAAAGAGAAATTCCTATTATTACAGTTTTTAATAGTTTAGATACTTGTAGTCCAGCTTTTGATAGTGATGATTGCGGAAAGTTTTCTTATGTAACTGGTAATCTAGGTGGAGGTCATTCTTCAGACGATGTGGATTTAGGTTATGTACAGTTAGTTTCCCCTTCAATTTCATTAGATTCTACAATGACTAATTATTTACATTTGAATCTATGGTGGAAAAACTTTTTAGGTGGAACGTCACCTGATGACACACTATTTATAGATATTAATGATGGAACTTTAAAAGAAAATCTTTTTTATATTCAAGGTGATAACTCTCTTAAATGGTATCAACTATCACTTGAAATACCAAATAATATAAATCTTAATAGTTTTAAAATTGAAATCACTACTGCCGATTGGTCTTCAGGTGATGACCATATAGTAGAGGCTGGTATTGATAATTTTTATATTGATAATTATTACAGTACAAATATTATTAACTCCACTAATAATTCTATAAATGTCTTTCCAAATCCAACACCAAATGGAATGATCTATATTGATGGACTCCAAGAACCTTTTGAATATTATTTATTTAATATTTCCGGAAAATTAGTTAAAATGGGATCAGAAAATGATATTCAAATATTAAGAAAAGGTGTATATATTTTGAAAATTAAAAAAGAAAAAAACGTAATATTTAGAAAAATTATTTATTAATTAGTTTTACTCTTGAAAATGCTAAATATTTCTGTGAAGTTTTCTAGTATCTTTCTTAAGACATCAAAGTAAAGTGTAATTGTTAATAGCAATGTCATTAGCCATATTACAATTATATTGGCATTGAAAGTGTCAAATTTATAGTCTAAAAAATATTTGGAAGGTGAGTAGAAATGAGATCCAAAATACTTTTTGCCAACTGGGTCTAGATATATTGGATCTGATTTTTGAATAAGTCCAGTTTCGTTTTCAGTAATAAAACTTAGTGAGTTTGAATTTGTCACAAAGTCCTCTAAGCTATGGTTGTTATATTTATTTTTATATTCTTGAAATCGGTATTTTTTAAGATAAGACATCAAACTTTTGTAAGATCTATACTCTTTTGGTGATATTTCTTTATTTTTTTTAAAGTCTTTCAGCTTATTTATTAAGCTTTTACTAGGTGCAATCTCAGAAATCAAAATTTTGTCTTTTTTGTTTGAAGCTTCATTATATTGATTCATATAATAATCTCTAATACTTGTAAGATAATTATGTAATTGCAGATAATCTTTTTTCTGCATGTCATTGTTTTCAATAGTAGAAAGAAGTTCTTCAAGTTTATCTTTGCTAAATAAGTTAGATGAATTAAAGTTTTTCACCTCTTTTCTTATTTCATTGACAATAATTTGACCATCTCTTTTTGATTTATCTATTTCAGAATGTAGAGGACTTTTACTTTGCGAAGTTCTATAAAAGTTAGTCAACTTTGTGTCCAAATTACTTTCCCACTGATCTTTTTTCCAATTGGCAAAAGACATTTTTTTATCAAATTCAAAAAATCTTTTTTCATATTCATTGTCTTTAAATTGAGCTACAGTTAAAGCTTCGTAAGCCCATCTAGAGGCCATAATATTTCCAATTGTCGGAACTTCAGATTTAGATGAGAAGTATGGGTGAAGCTTATCAAAAGGAACAATAATTCCGCTAAATAGCAATTGTGGAATAATACATATTGGAATTAGAATATAAATTACTTTAACAGAGTTAAAACTAGAAGAAATATTTAACCCAAGTAAATTGGCAAAACAAGAAGTAGAAAATAGAATCATCCAGTGTGTGAAAAACAGTCCATATATTCCAAGAATATAATTTCCAACCATAACATAAAAAATAGTTTGTACAGCTGAGATTAAAAACATAATTCCAATTTTAGAAAATAAGTAACTTCCTTTACTTAGATTCAAGAACTTCTCTCTTTGTAAAATTTTTAAATTTCCAATAATTTCTTCAGAGCTTGTTGTTAGACCAATAAATAAGGCAACTATTACTGAAATAAAAAGATATTGAGGAATGTTATCACTGTTATAGAAAGTATATTCTAGATGGTGATTTAAATAATTCATTTCCAAATATTTCATAAAAAAAGCAAGTATTCCAGCAAGGAGAGGTGCCTCAAACAAGGTTATAATCATGTATTGAATGTTAGTCAGTTTTGATTTCACATCTCTTATAAAAAATACATTAAATTGTTTTAAAATATTAGGAATTTTAAAAATACTATCAGGTATTTTTTGCTCTTTATTTTCATTGGTTTTAGGCGCTATTAATTTATGATAGTGTTGGTTCCATTCTAAAGGTGAAACTTTTCTGTTGTCTGTTAATTCTCCATATTCATCCACGACCTTCATATCAATAATATTGAAGATTTGTTCAGGATTTACATTTCCACATGTTTCACACTCACTTTCATCTGCGTTAGCATGATTAATTAGCTTTTTAAAGTACACAACTGCATCTACAGGATCGCCTTTGTAAATAGGGTAGCCGCCAACATCAAGAATAATCAATTGATCAAACATTTTATAGATTTCAGATGATGGTTGATGAATAACTACAAAAATTAATTTCCCTTTTAATGCCAATATTTTCAGTAAATCCATAATGATTTCAGAATCATTTGAGGATAATCCTGAAGTGGGTTCATCTACAAAAAGTATGGAAGGTTCTCTAATTAGTTCTAAAGCTATATTAAGTCTTTTTCTTTGACCACCAGAAATGGTTTTAGAAAGGGGGTTTCCTACTTTTAAATCCTTAGCATCAGAAAGACCTATAGATAAAAGAACTTCATCCACAAGTTCAATTAGCTTGTCATCGTCATAATTTCCAAAACAAAGTTTACCATTATAATATAAGTTCTCAAAAACAGATAATTCTTCAATTAATAAGTCATCTTGAGGAACAAATCCAATAACACCTTCTAATAATTTAGGACTTTCGTAAAGTCCAATACCATTAATTTTAATTTCTCCACTTGATGGTGGATAATTTCCATTTAAAACATTTAATAGAGTAGACTTTCCAGATCCAGATCCGCCCATTATTCCAACTAATCTACCAGATTCTTCTTTGAATGTAAAATCGAATAATCCTTTTTTACCTGAAGAAAATTTATACTCAATATTATTGGCTGTATATTCAATTTTATCATTACTTTTTTCAGATAAAAAATGAGCAATTATATCGCTATAATAAATAGGAATTATTTTATTGTTTTTTATCGATGATCCCTGTCTTAGTACTTTAATAATATTGGGAGTCAATAATTGTCCATTTAAAAATAATTCTTGAACACCAAAATATCTTATAAAATAGGTTTTTACAGACGGAACTCTTAGTATAGATATGTTGCCAATTACACCTTCAACATATAGTTTTTTATCATTGGATGTATCTTGTTTCTTTTCAGAATTTATAGATAAATGATTTTCATGACTAGCAGTTTTATTTAGTGAAGCTTTAGCAAATTCGAATATTTCCGCATATTCTTTTTTACTAATATTAAAAGTCTCAGAAACAGTTTCTGCAAATTCAAGTTCAGTCTCTGTGTGAAGCACATCGGCAAATATAAATTCTAGGATTCTAATAAGAACAATTACTTTCTGTCTTTGTTCTAGTTCTTCATTAATTTGAGTACATATTCTTAGTACTTTAACAGAATTAACTGAGGTTCTTTTTTTCTTACTGTCTTTTTTTCGTGTTGTTCCGTGACGTTCTTTAATGAAGTCGTCAAATATTTTGAGGTATTTATCTACTAATTCAGAAGTTAAATCTTGTTTTAAAAAAAGCTCAACTATATTTTTAGATGTATCAGCAGCAACAATTTCATCGGAATCTTCTAAAACATCAATTTTTGCTACAATTGCAAATAGTTGCATTAGAGCTTTAAGAATTCTTTCACTCATTTTAAAATCATTTGAGATGAATATACCAAAAAATCAAACTGCTTTTTTTATTTTTCACAAAGAATCAAAATTTATCCACCTAATTTGTGTTAAAATTTAATTTTCTTTACAAAAACATCTTTTTTATCAATTATTAATAATGTCCAAGGAAATAAGTAATTTAGAAACACCTCTTTATGTGGATTTAATTATTCCCATTGCTGTCCCTAAGCTTTTGTCATATCATTTAAGTCAAGAAACAATTGTTAACATTGGTCAAAGAGTACTGGTAAATGTTGGTAAAAACAAACAATATTCTGCCATAGTTTACAAAGTTCATAATGAAAAACCAAGTTACCTTACAAAGCCGGTTTTAGAAGTTTTGGATAATGAACCCATTGTTAATTTAAAGCAGCTTGAACTTTGGTCATGGATCTCAAGATATTACATGACAACTATGGGAGAGGTCATGATGGCAGGCCTCCCTAATAGTTTAAAGCTTCAAAGCGAGTCCACTTATTTGCCTACTTTAAAAATCTATTCTGATAAAGATTTATCCATTCTTAAACCAAATGAGCAAATCATTGTTGATGTTTTAGAACAAAATCATCAATTGAATTTGAAAGAAATTTCAGAAATATTACAAATTAAATCTCCTCATGTTTATTTAAAAAACCTTTTAAAAATGGGTTGGATTCAATGTTATGAAGCTCACCAAGAAAAATACCGCCCAAAAACAGTTTCTAAAATCAATTTACACAGTCGACTAAAGAAAGATAAAACTCTTTTGGAAGACGCTTTTAAAAATCTATCTAGAGCTCCTAAACAAGAAGCGCTTTTATTAAAATTTTTACAGTTAAATCAGGAGCTTTCTGGAAAAGCCATTTTGAAAAAGAAATTGCTCAATGCTTCAAATCATACAGCAGCAGTACTAAAAGGATTAATCGACAAAAACATTTTAGAACTTGAAAACATTGAAGACAGTAGGATTAAAGATGTTTCTGAACCTTCTAAAAAAATGCCAATTCTTTCCCATTTTCAAGAAAATGCTTTTAATGAAGTTAACCAATATTTTAAAAATGTCAGTAGTTTGCTGCTTCATGGAGTCACTGGAAGTGGGAAGACAGAAATTTATATTAAGCTTATAGATCAGCAGCTTAAAAACAACAAAAAAGTTTTGTATTTACTTCCTGAAATCGCTATAACTACTCAAATTATTCAGCGTTTACAATCTTTTTTTGGTAATAGAGTAGGTGTTTATCACTCTCGTTTTAATCTTGGTGAGCGTACTGAACTATGGTATTCAATGATGAATGAAAAGCTCCATCAATACGATATTATTTTGGGAGCAAGATCTTCAGTTTTTCTTCCTTTTAAAGATTTAGGACTTATAATAGTAGACGAGGAGCATGAATCTTCGTATAAACAAATTGATCCTGCTCCCAGATATCACGCTAGAGACGTTGCTTCAAAAATGGCACAAATACACAGTGCAAAATTATTGTTGGGTTCTGCAACACCTAGTATGGAAATGATGGAGCTGGTTGAGCAAAAAAA
>Ga0213869_10002253_pt1 | contig 13542 bp, 9 predicted proteins | sample PICome_10_FD_160083 | JGI IMG/M metagenome (GOLD analysis project Ga0213869, IMG submission 160083) | Coastal seawater microbial communities near Pivers Island, North Carolina, United States - PICO132 | ecosystem: Environmental > Aquatic > Marine > Coastal | place: USA: North Carolina...
AAACCGTTCTCTTCGAGGGCGCGCAAGGCACTTTCCTCGATATAGATTTTGGGACTTATCCATTTGTCACCTCGTCCAACACCACCTCCGGCGGGGCTTGTACTGGCTCAGGAATGCCACCGCACGCGATCGACCGGGTCGTAGGAGTTTGCAAAGCCTACACGACCCGTGTTGGCTCAGGCCCTTTTCCTGCGCAAAATGACGAAATCGCCGAATTCTTTCATTCTCGCGGCTTAGAGTTTGGCGCCACCACGGGACGTCCTCGTCGATGTGGATGGCTTGACACCGTCCTTATTCGCTACGCTGTTATGGTTAACGGCGTCACCGATCTCGCCGTCACTATTCTTGATGGACTCGATGACCGCAAGACCATCAAAATTTGCGTTGGCTACAACATCAACGGAGAGATTCACGAATTTCCACCAGCCGAACGTGATCACTGGAATGATATTGTTCCAATTTACCAAGAAGTCCCGGGTTGGCGAGAATCCACAACTGCGTGCCGCTCATACGATGATCTCCCTCAACTAGCCAAAGACTATCTGGCCCGTATCGAGGAACTCACCGGCGCTCCAGTCTCATACGTGGGGGTTGGGCCCGACCGGGAACAAACCATCATCCGTTAGTTCAACATCATGGGCAACGCCCCACTAAATTCAGTTCCAAGACATGTCGCCGTGATTATGGATGGTAACGGTCGTTGGGCTGAAGGGCGGGGCCTACCTCGGAAGGCCGGACACCGAGCTGGCGCGGAATCTGCCCGGGAGGCGGTTGACGCCTGCCTGGAGAAAGGAATTGAATTCCTAACTCTTTACGCGTTTTCCTCGGAAAACTGGAACCGTCCTCAAAAGGAGATTGATTCACTTATGAAGCTCCTTGAGCAATTTCTGAAAACGAAAGGGAAAGAGTTCCGCAAAAAAAATGTCCGTCTCAAGACGATAGGCCGGACCCACCTCCTTCCGGACTCATGCCGGCAAGAGCTAGCTAAAGTCATCAAAGAAACATCTTCCAATACTAAACTGACCGTAGTTCTAGCCCTTTCTTACGGCAGTCGAGAGGAAATTACTGACGCTACAAGGCGGATTGCCGAAAAAGCTGCACAGGGAGAAATTGATCCAAAGCAAATCCATGAAAACACAATAGTGGAACATCTCGACACATCTGAATTCCCAGATCCTGACTTCCTGATTCGCACTTCTGGCGAGTTACGACTCTCGAATTTTCTTCTCTGGCAGCTGAGCTACGCCGAGATTTTTATCACCGAAAAGAATTGGCCGGATTTTAGAAAGTCCGATTTTCATGAAGCCCTCGAAATTTATTCTCGTAGACGAAGGCGCTTCGGTAGACTCTAAAGACGTAGATTAGTTGTGAGCAAGGAACCAGAACATCACCTTTTACTTGTCGATCAGGACCTCGACTACCTCGACTGGGCCACAAAACATCTCTGTGCTGAGGGCCTCAAAATCTTGCGTTGCGATAGCGCTGACAAGGCATCCCAAGTAATCAAGAAGATTCCCATTGATGTCGTAATCTGCGACATCAAACTTGATCCCTTCGATGGGGTTGAATTAATCCAACTCATCCGGGCCTCTTCTCCAGAAACAATCACTATCCTCACTGCGGTCTCGCCCGCAACTAGCCAAATAATAGAAGCCACCCAAAAGGGTGCGCTTGATGTCCTTCGTAAAGAATCGCTAGCATTTGAACTTCGTCAGGTTGTCGAGTCCGCTCTCCAGACTGTCGACCAGCGTCGAGATTTAGGACCGCTTTCAGATCAACGACCCGGACTTACCGGAAAAACCACGATCATCGGGATTTCTCGGCCTCTACAAGATGTCATGAAGGTCGTTGGACGCGTGGCTCACTCAGATGCTCCCGTCCTTGTCACTGGCGAGAGTGGCACTGGAAAGGAGCTGATTGCTCGCTCAATTCACGCTTACAGTGCACGGCGCAAAAAAGAGATGCTAGTGATCAACTGTGGCGCCATTCCTGAGAATCTGCTTGAATCGGAACTCTTCGGCCACGAAAAAGGCTCATTTACCGGTGCCATCGCTCTTCGAACTGGGCGCTTTGAAGACTCTCACGAAAGCACGCTTTTCCTAGATGAAATTGGAGATCTCCCCCCGAGCGTTCAAGTAAAGCTTCTTCGAGTCCTCCAGGATGGCACTTTTTCAAGAGTCGGAAGCAACGAGGTTCAAAAAACCGACGTCCGTATTGTCACCGCAACAAACAAAAACCTCGCCCAAGAAGTCAGCGAGGGCCGTTTCCGAGAAGATCTTTATTATCGTTTGAATGTGGTTGAAATAGCACTCCCGCCACTTCGTGACCGTCAGGAAGACATCGCAATTCTTGCCGAATTTTTCCTCGATCAGATTGCTCGTAGAAACGGGACAGCCCGCATGCGACTGACCGGAGAAGCTATCGAACACCTCCAGGGACATCGCTGGCCCGGTAATGTTCGTGAACTAGAAAACACAATGGCCCGAGCATGCGCTCTTGCTCTAAACGATATTCTATTACCTGAAGACATCCCAATTGGCAGAGGACCCGCCAATACGGGGGGAACTTTAAAAGATGCCCTTGCTCTGATTCTGGAACTCTCCGAAGACAATGAACGAAATGCATTAGATTTCGCCCGAGGTGAGCTTATCCGTCATACCCTAGAACAATGTAATCATGATCTTAAGGAGGCTTCTCATCTACTTGGCATGACCCAAGCTGACTTGAAAAAAGTTATTCCTACTGCAAAAAATGCCTGATCTTCAAAATCACCCGCTAGTGGCTGACCGACTTGCCCGACTTCGTTCTACCACTTGCTCTCCAAAAGATTTCCGGCACTTTCTTTCCGACATTGCCCGGCTGTTAATTTTGCCCGCAACGGCTAATTTAGCCACGAAGGAAAAAGAAATTACGACACCGCTAACTTCCATGATCGGTCAAGAGTTAGAGCGTCCAATTGTGCTAGTTCCCATACTCAGAGCAGGGCTTGGGTTTAGTGAGCCTTTTCTTCAAATGCTCCCTGAAGCAACCGTGGCGCACTATGGGATGAGGCGAAACGAGGAAAGCCTACAACCCGAAGTCTATCTCGAACGAATTCCCGAGCATATCGCAGATTCAGAAGTCTTTGTTTTAGACCCAATGCTAGCAACTGGAGGAAGCGCCAAAGCTGCGATCAACGGCCTTAAGGAACGAGGAGCCAAACATCTCCATTTTGTGTGCCTCGTTGCCAGCCCCGAAGGTTTAAAGTCTCTGAAAGAAAATCATGCCGATGTAAACATCACTTGCGCCGCGATCGACGAGGGCCTCGATCAACAAGGATATATTGTTCCCGGTTTAGGTGACGCCGGTGATCGAATCTTCGGCACCTTATAAGATGGCGCTTTGCCCGACTTAGGCTTATTCTTCACCCGTGCGATTACTAGGATTCGTCTTCCTCTTCTACTTTTCATCCTCCTTGTTCGGAGCGTGTGTCACTTTGAGCGAGATCCAACAGTCATCGGAATATCAGGCGGCTAAAAAGTACATCTCCGATTACCTACCCGATCTTGCAATCCCAAGGATTGAGAAAATTTTAGCGCGGGAAGATCTTAATGAGAGCGCCCGCGCAACTCTTCTCACCCTTCTTGGGGAAGCTCAGATTCGAGCTGGTATACCTGGCATTGCACTCAAAACGCTCGACGATCCGCTTTTGAGAGAATTCAGCCCCGCCCATCTCTGGAGGAGCTACTCACTAGTCAAGATGGGTAGGTATCGGGATGCTATCGGTGAGCTCAAAAAAATTGACCGAATCAATATGCGAGACAACGCGGATCTCCAAACTGGAAAACTTTTACTTGCACTTGGTAATCCCAAAGACGCGCAGCCAATATTGACCCCCCTTTTAAAGTCAAAAGACACTTCGATCCAAAAGGAGGCCACGCTTCAACTCATCTCGGTTTCCCTTTCACTGAATCAACTCGATGAAGCCAGCTCCCTCCTCAAGAACTCAAGGCCTACTAATCCTGCCGAAGAAAGTCTCATTCGTTATCTAAACGGAAGGCTCCAGCTAGCGAGAGGTAATCGCCTCTCAGCAGTGGGAACTTTCCAGACCTTACTCAATGATCCTGAAATTCGGAAAAACCTCCCTGCCGCACTTTACCACGAATCGACTATAGCTCTTGCCGATAGCCTTTCTCTTGAGGGGAATGAATCCTCAGCAATTGATTCGCTCCTCGAGACTCTCAACAAGAATCCAGCCCCCACGAACTTGGAAGCTATTTTTGCACGCTTGAGAATTTGGGCCGATAAGACTGACTCTGCCGCACTCATTTTGAATATTTCAAAATGGACTCCTCCTCTACCAGTATCCCTCGAAAACCCCTTGGTTAAGGATTTTAATTCCGCTCAAACCATCACTCCCACTCTTCCCAACGCCATTCCTGGCATCACCTTGCCTGACCTGAGGAGCCTTTACTCACTTTCATTTCTCGTGAGTATTCAACTTCAATCTGACGACCCTGCGCAGAGAAGAGAGGGTCGAAAAAGAGCCGCACAACTTCAACTCATCTGCCCAAGTGGCTCAGCATTAGTAAACCGCTCATTACTCGAACTCGGCGTTGTCAAATTTGAAGAGAATAATTTTGAACAAGCACTAGCCATCTTTTCTCTGCTCGATGATGAAAAAGCTGCACCTGCAACCAAAGGCTATGCCAAAGCTCTCTCAGCAAAAGCAGCATTCGCCATCGAAGAACGGACTAAGGCGAGCCAACTCTTCCTCGAAGCCGAGGAAATCGCTCGGGAAATCAAAAGAGATGATCTTGGTTCACTTGCGGCTTTGAATGCCGGGATAACACTACTGACCTCAACACGTTCAAAGGAGATCGATGAAATTACACGTAACCTCGACAGCCCGGAAGCCCGCTCATTTCTCGTTCTAGAACGTGGCTTGTTCCTTTCTTCAAAAAGAGACATCGAGGCCCGGGACCTTCTCATAAGCTTCCTTACAAATTTCCCCGACAATCCCCGTAGACCCGAAGCTGCTCTAGCTCTTGCCGAAAGCGCAATCTTCAGCGTGCCTTTCGATCGCGAACTTGCTCATGAAAACGTCAACCCTCTTAAATTCGACCTCAAGAGTAATCCTGATCTCGAAGCGAGACGAGTTCTCGTATTGCTCGCTCTAAACAAAGGGATACAGCAAGCTCAGGAATTTCTAACTAAGGCTCCTTCTCACCCATTAGCCCCCCGAGTCCTCTTCCAACTCGGGCAGACCTATCGCAAACCATCCGAGGAAAGCGATAAGGAGATTGGTAAAGCAAACTACCAATTTGAGCTTCTTATCGAAAAATATCCAGCAAGCGAATTCACAGATCCAGCCCGCTACTACAGTGCTCTGACATCTACCGCTCTCAAAACCGACTCTGCGGACAAGAATGCTATTCTTCGATTTCGGGAACTGATCGATAAAAAAGGAGTCCTTGCTAATGAAGCCGCCATCAATCTCTGCAGTCTTTTAATCGCCCGGAACCAACAAGAACGGGCGCTGGGGGAAATTGTAACTTTTCTTAAAAATGAAAATAATTCCGAAAGCGATCAACGACGTTTTCTCATTCTTGGTGCTGATGCCTCAAACCAAATCGGGCAACATGAAATTGCCTTAGAATTTTACGATAGACTTCTCAAACTCAAAAACCTACCGGCTTCCACCCAAAATCGAGCCCATTATATTAGCGGACAAGCCCTTGAAAAACTAGGCAAGAATGCGCAAGCCCTCGAATCCTACTTTCGAGTGATTAATCGTGATTTCTCTCCCCAATCCACTTCTTCTCTTGAATGGAAATGGTATGATAAATGTGGCATTGAGGGAGCCCTTTCCCTTCTGGAAAGAGAGAAACGGTGGGAGGCTGCTATTCAACTTGCTGAACAAATTGGGAGGAGTGGAAGCCCGCGCGCGGAGGACGCCCGTAAGATAGCCGAACGCATCGGCCTAGAACATTTCATCTATCGGGGCCGTCAAACGCCTGTTGAAAAAACTTCCCCAAAGAAGTAGCCGTTCGACCCCGTCCGCACTTTGTGGACATAAGGTCACCAAAAATGCATTTTTTCCTTTAGTTTAGGAGGCCCAAGGGTTATTCCGCCGCACCCTATCTTATCACTTTTCACGATCATGTCGCAAACCGCTTCCCCGCCCGCCGCCTCTTCAGATCTTCGTAATGCTGTGATCCGGCTAGCAGGCAACTCTCAGGATGGTATTCAATCGGTGGGAGCTTTCCTTGGTCAACTCGCCGGCACCACTGCTCAAGAGGTCATGACCTACATGACGATTCCCAGCACTATCTCCGGCGGGCCTTCCATTTTCCAAGTCCACCTTGGCTCGGGGGAAGTTCTCCACCCCGGAGATCGCGCTGATACACTCGTGGCATTTTACCAACATTCGTATGACGGTCATCTCGACACTCTCAAAGATGGAGGAATATGCTTTTACGATAGCGATAATGTCGAAGAATTGAAAGACGAGCGGGGAATTATTCATATCGGAGTCCCCTTCACTTCAGCCACTATCGAAGCTATTGGCGGCAGCGCTAAATCAAGAGGAAAAAACATCTTCGTACTCGGTCTGATCTGCGCGGTCTACCAATTGGACCGCGAAAAAATGAATGGAATCATCGCCAAGAAGTTCGGTAAGAAATCAGAGGACATTCTCCGTAATGCAATGCTCGCTTTCGACGCCGGCTACGCCTGGCCCGTGCACGATATAGAGCATATGCCTATGGCGCCTGGTGAAAACGATGCTGCCAATCGTATCTCTACCGATGGTAACACCATGATTGCGCTTGGCTTAATTGCCGGTGGTTGCCGCTTCGGTGCTGGATACCCCATTACTCCCTGGACCACTATCATGGAGTTTCTCCGCACTGAACTTCCAAAGTATAATGGCATGTTTATTCAGTGTGAGGACGAGCTGGCTGCTGTTTCTCTCGCCCTTGGGGCCTCTTATTCAGGACACCTCGCCATCACCGGCTCTTCCGGGCCCGGTCTAGCCCTTAAGGCAGAGGCCCTCGGCTATGCCAGCATGGCCGAGCTTCCCCTAATTGTAGTCAACATCCAACGTGGAGGACCTTCCACTGGTCTTCCAACTTCTGTCGAACAGTCCGATTTACTACAAGCCATTTACGGATCTCATGGTGATGCACCTCGGATCGTCTTGGCCCCAAAAAATGTCGAAGACTGCTTCTACACAGCCCTCGAAGCTTGCCGCCTTGCCAAGGAATATTCGACTCCTGTTTTTATTCTCTCCGATCAAGCGATCGCAACACGCCTTGAAGCCTTCGAAGAGCCCGATCTTGAAGCCCATTGGCGGGATCCGGAGCTCGATCTCTCGGAGCGAGGAGCAGATTTTAAGCCGTATCCACTAGACCAGTTAACTCGTCACTCACCTCCGGGAGCTCGATCCAGCGAAGGAAAATACCCAGTCGTCACCGGCCTTGAGCACGACGAATGGGGCCACCCTTCGGGCAACCCGATCAACCACGAGAAGATGACAGAGAAGCGGCGCAACAAGCTCGTCAAACTTTCTAAATCCCTCCCTCTTCCGGAGGTTCATGGCGAGAAAGACGGCTCCCTTCTTCTAGTCGGTTGGGGATCTACATACGGTCCTATCAAGGAAGCCACCGACCGACTCAACGCACTAGGTCATAAGGTTGGCTCAATTAATATCCGCCATGTCCATCCACTTCCAGATGGTTTGGGTGAACTCTTCGAAAAATACGATCACGTCCTTGTACCCGAAATGAATGATTCCGGGGTTTATGGTTACGGGCAGCTTGCTACTCTTCTTAGAGGTAAGACTTGCAATCCCAAGATCGAATCCGTGAACAAAGTACAAGGTATTAGTTTCCGTGTTCTTGAAATCACAGACGCTGCGGAAGCACTCATTAAAAGCTAACCCCCCCAACCTAAACCCGACTCTTATCATGTCAGATACCACCTCAGCCGCTCCCGCAGAAAAGCTTACAAAGAAGCAACTAAAAGCAGATCACCCTACTTGGTGTCCTGCTTGCGGCGATTTCGCAGTGCTTGCCTCGTTTTTTAATGTCGTCCAAAAACTCGGTATTCCACACGAGAAAATCGTCTGCGTCGCTGGAATTGGATGTTCTTCACGCTTTCCCTATTTTGTAAATACTCACGGAATTCACTTTATTCACGGTAGGGCTCTTCCTCTCGCTACCGGGATTTCACTTTCTCGACCTGATCTTCACGTCTTCGTTTTTGGCGGTGATGGCGACGGATTCTCCATCGGAGGAAACCATCTCAACCACGCCGCACGGAAGAACGTCAACCTCTCCTACGTCGTAATGGATAACTTCGTTTATGGTCTTACAAAAAACCAGACCTCCCCAACAACTCCCATTGGGCAGCGCTCCAAAACTGATCCTCGAGGAGCAATTGACCGCCCAATCAACCCGATGGCTCAACTGGTTTCTAGCGGCGCAACCTTCATTGCCCGCACTCACGCAGCGCAAGTGAAGCATATGAACGAAATGTTCGAGCGAGCCATTATTCACCCCGGTTTCGCCGTCGTAGAAACCCTCTCGGAATGCACCATGTTCAATCCTGGTTCTTTTGACGACAGTATTCCACGCAAAGGTGGAGTCTTTGATCTCGTCAACGAGGAAGAGCAGGATCTAGAGTCTATCGCAGCAGCGATGGACCTTTCCCAAGATCTTTCTCCAGGAAAATTTGGCGTATATTATGAAACCAAAAGGCCTACTAAAAATGAATTAGAGCGCGAATGGCTTACCGACGCCCGCAGCAAGGTCGGTGACCTCAGCGAACGAGACCTCCTCCGTCAGCGTTTCGCTTCCATGCGCTAGAACTTACGGTGACGGAAATTTAATCTCATCAAAAAAGCGATCATTTCGATCGCTTTTTTTTACGGTCTTGAGATCCCCTTATTGGATTTCCATTCCACTTTTGGCGTAAACCCAGCGCTCGATTTTTCCATCCTTGATCAAAGCCTTGGCTTGAACCGGCCGAACACCAAAAATCGTAGCGGCTTCATAGGCAGCCAAGCCAGTTTGATACTCCGTTCCATCAATTGTCTCTTCTCCATTCGTTTTCCACCCCTTAACCTGATCACTAGTAAACTCTTTCACTGCCCCTCCAGCGATACTGTCTTTCATCAGAGCAATGATCTCATCGTCACCAAGCTTTGTATCCTCGACAGGAGCGGGGGCCGGAGTTGGTTCAACAACCGGCATTGGCTCCGGATTAGAAACGACCGGGTCAATTTTGGCAACAGGTGCAGGTGCAGGTGCAGCAGGTGCAGGTGCAGGTGCAACAACCGTCGCAGGTGGAGTTGCGGCCGCTATGGCACCTCCAGCTTCCCTCTCGTAAATTCTTTTAACCAATTGTTGGAAAAGATCGGTGTCCTTTGGCGAAATCTTACCTTTGCCGTTTGAGTCCGGCTTCTCAACAATCAAAGAATCATCCTTACGATTCAAAAGGGTTACTACATCTCCCTTTCTCAACCTCACCTGCCCCTCTCCACCAGAAGTCGGAATAATAGTTGGATTTTCGATGGTGACGGTCTCGGGCAGTTCATTATCACGAATTTCGTCCAGATTTATTGTATAACTTGCCCCCTTGTATTTCACAATAACAACCGCCCCACTGGTCTCTTTTCTCACGTCTACCAAAGCGGGAGTTATGGTTCCACTGAGAAGATATCCCAGAAAGTAAAGAACGAAGACAACTGCAGCGAATTTGGCGTATTTCATAATCAGAAGAAAATCTTTTGAGAAACTAAAACAAAATTACCAGATTGTCACGCAGTCAAAGTCAGCATTTGACCTTTCTCGCCTGAGGGGAAACTCTCTGCTCATGGCAGAAACTCGTTTATTCCTACTTGATGGTATGGCTCTAGTCTACCGAGCTCACTTTGCCTTCATTCGCAATCCAATTACGAATTCGCAAGGAATGAACACCTCCGCAATTTACGGTTTTACGAATACTTTACTCACAATCATTGAAAAAGAGGATCCTACCCACCTCGCCGTTGCCTTTGACACTTCAGCGCCAACCAGCCGACACATTCTTTACCCAGAATACAAAGCTCAGCGCGAAGCAATGCCTGAAGAGCTCGCTGCCGCTATCCCTGAGGTGAAAAAGGTCTGTGCTGCCTTCAAAATTCCTGTCTTGGTGATAGATGGCTTCGAGGCCGATGATATTATTGGCACGGTCGCCCGTCGCGCTGAAGAAGCTGGTGGGATTGAAACCTTCATGGTCACGCCCGATAAGGATTTCGCCCAGTTGGTAGCACCTCACACCGCCATGTGGAAACCAGGACGACAAGGTTCGGATCATGAGGTTCTCACCTACGAAAAAATCCTCGAAAACTGGGAGATCGAGGATCCCAAGCAAGTCATCGATATCCTAGGCCTCTGGGGTGACGCCTCCGACAATATCCCTGGCGTGCCAGGAATTGGTGAAAAAACCGCAAAAAAACTCGTTGCTCAATATGGGTCTGTCGAAGGACTGCTCAAAAACACCGAAAAACTCAAAGGCAAACAGAAGGAAAATGTCATTAATTTCTCCGATCAAGCTCGTCTTTCTAAAGAACTAGCAACCATCATCACCGACGTCCCCGTCAAGGAAACGTTCGATGACTTTAAGCTCGAAGAACCGGATGGGAAGACTCTCAAGCGCCTCTTCGAAACCTGGGAATTTCGGACTCTCACGAAACGCCTATTTGGTGATACGACAGCAAAGAATCAACCGACAATAGATCCCGTTTTTGAGAGCCTAAAAACCCTAGAGGATATTCCTCATAACTATCATCTAATCCAATCTGAAAACGCTCTGGATTCTCTCGTCAAGGATCTCCTCGCAGCTGACGCATTTTGCTTCGACGTTGAAACCAACTCGCTCGACCGCTTCACCTCGAAACTCCTTGGAATTGCGTTTTCTCTAAAATCCTGTGAGGCCTTCTATCTTCCTATCACCGATTGGCCCGCTCTTCGTGAAAAGCTTCTTCCAGTTTTCGAGTCTTCCGCGCTAAAAATTGGTCATAACTTAAAATTCGACCTTGCCATTATGCTCTCACACGGAGTTCAGGTTATCGGGCCCTTTTTTGATACTATGCTCGCGCATACCTTGGTCGCTCCGGAGCAAAAACACAGTATGGATTCCTTGTCCGAAAACCTCCTTGGATATTCACCCATCAAGCTCGTAGATCTCTTTTCAGGGGAAAGGGACGAAGCAGATGATCTTTTTGCTGCAGCTGCAAAAAAGAAAGCTTCCAAGGGCGAGCTAGATCCTTCCGAGCTCCCCATTGAAATCCTCGCTGAATACGCGGCAGAGGATGCCGATATCACTCTTCAGCTCTACCACAAACTTATTCCCGAGCTCAAAGCTCTCAATGTTCTCCCAGTCATGGAGAATATTGAGTCCCCCCTTCTTCCAGTTTTAGTAGCGATGGAAAACGAAGGTATCTCGATGGATCAATCGGTTCTCGATGAAGTCGGGAAAGTTCTTACCGGGAAGATTGAAACACTCAGCAAGGAAATCGAAGAATCTGTCGGACGATCATTTAACCTTAACTCACCGAAGCAGCTCGGAGAAATTCTCTTCGGTGAAATGAAACTCGTCGAAAAGCCAAAGAAAACAAAAACTGGGCAATTTAAAACAGACGAACAAACCCTCGCTTCGCTTGCTCCCAAACATTCGATTGTCGCAAACATTCTTAGCTACCGAGAAGCTAGTAAACTGAAGTCAACATACGTTGACGCACTCCCTAATCATCGTGCCAAGCACTCTCATCGCGTTCACACTCATCTTCATCAACTCGTAACTTCAACCGGACGTCTCGCTTCATCGGACCCCAACCTTCAGAACATTCCTGTTCGCTCAGAGATGGGGCGTGAACTGCGCCGTGCCTTTATCCCTCGAGGCTTGGATTACACCTTAATGGCAGCCGACTACTCTCAAATTGAACTTCGTGTAATGGCCGCGCTCTCTGGCGACCCTGCCATGATCAAGGCCTTCAAAAACGATCTCGACATACACACAGCTACTGCAGCCCGGGTCTTTGGCATTGAAACTGATGAAGTCGTTCCGGAAATGCGACGTACCGCAAAAATGGTCAATTTCGGCATCATTTATGGAATTTCAGCTTTTGGACTATCACAGCGCCTTGGAATTCCCCGCGGCGAAGCTAGCGAAATAATCCAAACTTACTTTGAGCAATATCCCGCCATTCACCAATTCATGATGGACACCACCGAGAGTGCTCGCGAAAAAGGATACACCCAAACAATTTCTGGCCGCCGGCGTTACTTCAAAGACATTAAATCCGGAAACGCCAGTATTCGGTCCAATGCTGAGCGCGCTGCTATAAACAGCCCCATCCAAGGAACAGCAGCCGATATGATCAAATTAGCTATGGTCAATATTCACAAAATCATGCAGGGGCGCAAATCGAGGATGATTCTACAAGTCCATGACGAACTTCTTTTTGATCTTCATCAAGACGAACAAGACAAACTTCCAGCACAAATCTTAGAAGCGATGGAAGCCGCTATTTGTTTACCTAACGAGGTCCCGATAAAAATTGATCTAGGATTTGGCGACAACTGGTTGCAAGCCCATTAGTCTTCTCTAAGATAACCCCTGTTTATGAAATCATTCTGCAAAACCGCCCTGATCGGATTCCTTACTTCTTTTGCTCTTGGACAAGACGCCCCCAAGAAAACTATTGAAGAAGAAAAACCCAGCAAACCAGCACTTGGCAAAGAAGCCACCGTGATTATGTCCACCTCTTTAGGTGATGTTCATATTGAACTAGATTCCAAAAACGCTCCAATCACGGTCGAAAACTTCTTGAAATACGTCGATGCCAAACATTATGACGGAACTATCTTCCACCGAATTATCGATAATTTCATGGTTCAAGGTGGCGGATTTAAAGAAAAAGATGGCTCATTCAGAAAGCAATCGACCCGCCCGCCTATCAAAAATGAAAGTGAGAAAACTCCAAGTAATAAGCGCGGCACTATTGCCATGGCTCGGACTTCGGCACCAAATAGCGCGACTGCTCAATTCTTTATCAACGTGGTCGACAACCCCTTTCTCGACTATCCTAATAATGGCGGTGGATATGCCACCTTCGGAAAAGTTGTAAAGGGCATCAAAGTAGTAGACAAAATGAAATCCTTGAAGACCGCTTCCAAAAACGGCATGGCAAACGTTCCCACTGAATCCGTCACCATCAAGTCGATGAAGCGAATGAAGTAATAACCTGAAAAACTAATTATGAAAACACTTCTCATTCTCTCAGCTTCACTACTCCTGCTCTCCTGTAAGGGTGAACCCAATGAAAACAAATCTGATGATAACGACTCCGTCGATCACAACTCCGTCGATATCAGTTCAAAGATTGTCATCGAAACGAACATGGGAGAGATCAAGGTTGAACTTCACCCCGAAACTGCACCTATTACAGTTGCCAACTTTCTAGATTACATTGATCAGAAACACTTCGACGGAACTATTTTCCACCGCGTCATG
>Ga0213869_10002254_pt1 | contig 13538 bp, 9 predicted proteins | sample PICome_10_FD_160083 | JGI IMG/M metagenome (GOLD analysis project Ga0213869, IMG submission 160083) | Coastal seawater microbial communities near Pivers Island, North Carolina, United States - PICO132 | ecosystem: Environmental > Aquatic > Marine > Coastal | place: USA: North Carolina...
ATATTCCTGTCTAATACGCTGCAAATTTTCTTGATTGCTACCAAAAGTCCAAATAATAACATCAACTTCTGCACACAATGAAATATTATGTGTGTGCCAGGTTACTGCATTGTACTGCTCGATCTTTTCAATTTCTAAGCATTGCTTTTGAAATTCTGCCACATCGATATAAAAAGTATCGCCGCCTTTGGTTTGATTTTCAGTGGGCCAGACATGAAGATGCTTTTCCGTAGCCCAACCAGGTTGCCATGTAAAGTCAAAATCAGTGTAGCTACATTTACTATTGATTATCCACGCATTGCTACTAGTTACGTGTCGGATAGTTCTTTGCATCATGTCAAATCTACTACCGACATTGCGCAACACTATAGCATCAGGGTGTTGAGTTTTTATGTATTCTAAGTTGCCTTGATTTTTTCCATTATCCCAAACAACAACATCTGGTTTATATGTCTGTTCAATAACTGTGTTGTGCCAATTAATCGGAACATATTGATCTAGTGCTTGTATCTCTAATACTTGTTTCCTAAACTCTGCAACATTAATATACATAGTATCACCGCCATGTGTCTGTGTTCCACTTGGCCATACGTGTAAATGATCCTGTGTAGCCCAACTCGGCCGCCAACCAAAATCAAACTCACTGTAATCATTATTGCTGTTTAGTACCCAGATATACGGAGTACTAGCTCTGCGAACTGTTTTTTCTAGCATGCTAAATTTGTCGCCGACATTTCTTAGTACTGTAGCATCAGGAAAGAGATCAGTATTACCGGTTGAATCCCAAACAAATACTTCTGGTTTTACTAGCTGAGGTATACTATCGTTATGCCAGTCGATTACATCGTAGTGCTCTAAGTCTTCAATTTCAATCAACTGAGATATCATATATGCTGTATCAACATACATAGTATCGCCGCCTTTGTTTTGATTCTCAGTTGGCCAGACATGTAAATAACTTTGTTTAGTCCAGCCGGGTCGCCAATTAAAATCAAAATCTGTATAATCACATGTGTCAGCAATGATCCAAAAATATGGTGTATTGACTTTTCGCAACGTACGGTTCATCATGTCTAGTTCGCTACCAAGATAACGCATTGTAATATCAGCACCATCAACGTCCTGGCTTGTACGGCTCCAAGCAACAACCTGAGGTTTTGTTTTTTGTACAATGCGCTGTGTATGCCAATTAATTACGTTATAGTGCTCTAGATGCTCTAGAGCAATTGATTGACTTTTCATTTCAGCGGCGTTAACATACATAGTATCACCACCTTTGTCCTGGTTTTCAGTAGGCCATACATGTAGGTAGCTTTGCGTAGCCCAGCTGGGTCGCCAATTGAAATCAAAATTTGTATAATCGCACATATCACTTACTATCCAAAAGTAAGGAGTATCAACTTTGCGTAGTGTACGATTCATCATATCTAGATCAGTACCAATGTATCGCAGAGTAATGTCTGCATTTTCCACAGGGTCCCCTGTGCGACTCCAAGCAACAACCTGAGGTTTTGTCTTTTGCTTTACAGTATCTGAATGCCAGCTTATTGTGTTATAGTGTTCTAAATTTTCAATTTGATCCAATTGAGATTGTGCGTGTGATACATTTACATACATTGTATCGCCACCTTTGATTTGATTTTCAGTTGGCCATACGTGTAGATATTCTTCTTGTTCCCAGTCTGGGCGCCAATCAAAGTCAAAGTCAGTATAGTCACACGTGTCGCTTATGATCCAAACATTTTTTGTTTTTGCTTTGCGCAGTGTACGGATCATCATGTCCAGTTCACTGCCAATACGTCTCAATACAACAGCACCGTCAATGTTGGCATTGCTGTTGCCCCATACAAATATTTCTGGTCTAATAGACGTACAAACAGTTTGACTTTTCCAAGCAACACTTTGATAATTTTGCACGGCGTCGAGATCACTTGCTTGCTTTAGAAACTCCCGTCGATTAAGCAGTATAGTATCTCCGCCATTGATTTGTGTTACCCCGGGCCATACATGTAGCTGTTCGTTTTGATGCCACGGAGGCCGATATGCTAGATCAAAATCTGTATAGTCATATCTATCGTCAAGCACCCAGGCATGCTCAGTTACACCCAACAGACTAATTTGTGTGTACAGTTCTTTTCGGCTGAGCATTGGATTGATTACTTGAGCATGCGGAAAGCGTTCTTTTATGTAATCGTAATTGTTACAGTGATTTACAACAAATATATCGTGCATTTTATTTTAATAGATTCATTTGGCGAGTGTGATAATTTTCATCACTCCAACAGTAATCAAATGTAGCAGTTTCTCCGTTTACTTCAATTTGATAGATGTCCAGATGCTCGCCTAGTGTTTTCCAAATTTCTTTCATGTCGTCTGTTCCGAAACTTTGTTTAAGATTGACTTGTGCAATTGGCAAGTAACCTAAACTCAATCTCTGATCAGTATGATCAATTCCGTTGCGTGTTAACCATTCGTTAAACCCATCGATATGTTCTTTATGCCAGGGCGCACTATCATCATATGTTACATCTTTTGCCCACTCAATATCAAATTCTCCGCTGTAAAATTTTAGCGCATTGATTGCTTCGCATGTTACACCTTCGCCTACACTAATATCAGTTGGATCTTCGCCTATAGTAAGGTCAGGGGCGCCTTCGTCGGCGTACACTTCCATTAGTGTTTTGCCAATTTGTGCCCAGTGCATATAAACTTCACCAAACCTCCTATCGTATGTTCCGTCAAATGTTCTATGAGAATCTTTTAATTCGTGTCTAGGACACCCCACAAATGAAGTAATTTGACTCGGACGTACCCAATCTGGTGCTTGTATTAATTTTCTCTGACTTAGGATTAAACTTTCCATTTCGTGGCAAAGCATATTAAGATTTCGTATAGCACTTTTGACTCTAGGACTTGCTAGTTCGTAATACATACTGGGCCGCCACACTGTTCCTTGCATGCGTTCAAAATGATTGTGCAATACATTCATAATGTCATGCTTAATACGCAAGCCCTGGTAATGCACAGGATCATACTCATCAGTGATTTCCATTTGCGAACTAATAGGATAGCGTGAATCGTTGAATCGAACTACATCCGGCGAAAACCATTCTTCAATGATGTACGGATCTAATCCTGCATCCTGCCAGCGGTTTGTTCTATTGAACATATTGATTTCATAAATGTGATCGTTTAGTTCTTTGCACAAATAATCTAAGTCTCTGTGGGTATAAGGAAATCCCAAAAAGCAATAGTTTTTTTCTAAGCTTAAATTAGGCTTTACGATATCTTCTTTAAGTTTTGATAGCCAATCGGTGGCTAGTTCTGTGTCGTATGCTTCGATTGTATAATCAATTTGTTGTTTTTTATTAAGAGGATTTCTTAGTATTACTCTAACATCATTCATTGTATGCTGTTCCACCATTTTAATAGTCGTTGATCGTGTGCTAGTATATATTCCATATCATTGCCGCCTCTAATATTATCTAGTTCTTGCAATCGTTTCTTCCCGACGGGTATTTCTTTTTCTGCCCATTCGCCCCATTGTTCTTCGAATGTAGGGCGATTCTTCATATTTTTTAATACATCATAACAACTTTGTGTTAGCGGAGTAACTCGAGGATGCAACCAATCTAATGCTTCATCTACGATTTCGTTTAATAAATCCCTGGGCAATGCCATTGGCGATAACAGAATAGTTGGATCAAATGCAAAAGTTACTTTAGTTAACAATTCAACATTTAACTCTTCGGCAAGCAACACCATGTTTTTGATTTCAATTAAGCCTGGTGTTGTGAGAGTATAATCCAGTTTTAGCTGTCGCTGGTGCTTCATTACGCTAATACCTTGCTTAAAATGTTCCAACCATTGATCATATTTAAGTCCGGTTCTAATGTACTCTCCAATTTCTCCAGTGCCATCTATGCTAGCACACACTTGCCAATCTCTAAAATGCTCTAGTGTCTTCCAAAGATTCATTCCTTTGTAATCTACTCTACTAAGATTAGTATTGTATCTTGCATACACACGATCAGCATACTCCAGTTCAACAATGCGATTCATGTATTCCCAGTGCTGCTCGTACATTAGTGGTTCGCCACCGACCCAATAAATTTCTTCTACTGTACCTTCTTCCACTGCACTGCCGAATTCTTTCTCGGCTGCATCAGTTTGCCAGCGTTTCATTTCGCTCCTAATAGGTTCTTTAAGCCAGTTATTTTTAGGATCGCTTTCATCTATTAGATTGTTCTTTTTTGCTTCTGTTTCCCAACTGCTACTAAGCATATCCCCACACATGCGACATTTAAAGTTGCACAAGTTACTAAAGCGATAGTCCCAACTAACAGGACGCATTGTAGTAGCACCGGTATCATCTGTAGTTTGCCAGATATCATTGTATTTGTGCTTAAACATATGCCAAAAATAAGTGCGGTACACATCAGTGTTTAGTAGTTTATGATTGCAAACTTGACAAGCATCAGGTATGTTGCCTTTCATCATTGTACTGCGAATGTCTTTGACGTGTTCGCTATTCCACCATTCTTCGAGAGTCAGTGGATTATATTCTCCGCTGCCACTAGCAGTGTCTATATACTGTTCAAAATTTTGTGCGGGTTCTCTACTAGCGCAACATAATCTTCTTTCACTTTGCGGACTCAAGTAAGTATGTGTCCAAGGTGCCATGCATAGAAATTCAGGTTTATTGTCGGGTTTAGTTACCATAATTTAATATCTCAGCAAGTTCGGGATGTGTTTGTCTCAGATGCTCTTTTCTGTATTTGTCAGTAACTTCTAGTTTTTTTATTAAAAGATCTCTTTCTGTTGATTCGCCATTTTGAATCATTGAAATTACATTGTCAATATCTTGCTGATGCAAAGAATTAAATTCTTTTGCAAGTAAAACGTCAATTACCTTTTTCTTTGCGTCAGCTGGCAAACACGCAATACTCATTTCGTAAGGGCCATGTAACATGTTCCAGTGCATTGTGTCAAAATCAATATCTTTTGCCCAATCAAGAAGCTCGTCAAGATACAACACATTTAATATATTAACTGTAAAACAAAGCTGAAGGTCTATGTTGTTAGTTGATTGTTTTAATATTTCAAACTTTTTAATGTTAGAGTTTACGTCATTCCAGTTTGCAGGATAGCGTTCATACTCAAAACGTTTCCCTACGTTATCTATACTAAATGCAATTTCTACATGCTCAAATTTTCTCCATACTTCTATAAATTTTTCTGGATAAATTGTACCATTTGTGTTGTAATGTATTCGTATATTACTTGCATATCCCATATCTACTGCACGTTTTAATAATTTAAAGTGTTCCGGTATCATCATTGGCTCGCCGCCGGTAAACTCAAGATAACGAATACTGGGCAATAATTCGTCTAGACTTTCCCAGAAAGCATCACTTTCTCTTGGCCAGGCTCCGTCTTTAAGCATGCGATATGCTGTATGCTGCTTTTGTTCTTCAAAGGTTGCACCGTTGGCTTTTAGATAGTCAATTTCTTCGCCTGCCCATTTACTACTACTCCAGCTTCCGCATATCCGGCATTTTAAATTACAAATATTACCAAGCTTTAAATCCAAGAACCAGACATTATCAACTGTATCTTTAAGAATAGGAATGTCTTTAATAATATCTTTGAATTTAACCTGTGTATTAATTCTTTTACTAGCTCTACCGGCAGCTTCTTCGACCCAGCATTTCTTGCATGTTTCTGGTTTTTCTCCATTACGAAACTGTTTGCGCAAATTTTGCATATATTCACTATTAATAATGTCCGAAAGATTGTGTTCCTTGACGCTCATTTTTTTACCACTAGTGTCGGTGATTTCATCTTCGGCTAAACAGCATGGCCTAGCAGTGCCAACTGGAGAAGTTTCTAAACTTACCCACGGTAGAATACACATTGAGTCGTTTTCTTTAAGTACTCGCAATTCAGGAAATGTGCTCCAAAAGTCTTCGCCGCGAGCACCATCTAATAGGTTAACTTGTTTTCTAAATGCAGGGATTTGATCACTGCGATCAGTCGACATCATCATAGTAAGTGCGCCGCGAAAGCCGTTAGTTGCCCGTGTCAAAGGATCTTTATCTGCAAGCCAGGCAATATGTTTTTCGTATGCTGGCTTTACTACTTCTCGTTTAAACTTTTCTGGCAGCATGTCAAGACGATACCAATCTGGGCTATACAGAACATTAACATCAAAATCTTCAGGTTTAATCAAGTCTTGATTGACCCAGTCTTTGTGAAAGTCTAATACATGTAATACATTCATTGCACTAACTGTAGAACTAATATGAAAACCTACATGAGGCACTTCTTCAATCATCCGTTTTCTGTTAGCAATAACCTGATTCCAGTCTTGGCCTTTGCGCATCAGTTCGCCACGTTCCCACATTCCGTCAAGACTTGCCCCAACATTAACGTTTTTAAAATGTTTCCACAATTCAATGACGTCTTTTTTCTTAAAGCTTAGTTCGCTAAAATTGGTATTATATTGTAAATTAATATCAGTTTTGCCTATCTCGATTAATTTTTCCAAAAGCATATAATGCTCTTCCATAATCAATGGTTCGCCACCTGCAAAGTATACCTGGTCTAGATATGGAATATGGGGTTGCATTTGTTCCCATATATCGTACTTGCTACGTCCTGCATATTCAACAACCGATAGCTCTTTTCCATCTACATCAGGCTTACGGCCAAACATTTTTACATGCTCTTTGTACCAATTGCTGCTAAACACAGGTCCGCAGCTACGACAACTAAAGTTACACAAGTTACTAAATCTTACATCCCAATATCTTAACTTAAACTCAGGATGAGTTCCATCTTCTTTAGTCAACTCGACCTCGTCAACATACTTTCCGTGACTCTGATTTATACTGTTACGTAAGCTAAAGATACTACTACCTTCTTGTTCGTAACACTTTTTGCAGGCTGCACTGGGCTTATTGTTTAGCATGTTTAAACGAAGATTCCTATATTCTTCGTTATTCCATACTTCTTCCATTGTGTTGTCACGGAGATTGCCCATTGGCATATGATAATCGCCAAAACAACAAGGATATACTCTTCCATCTGCAAAGGCATGCATATGGATCCACGGCATCATGCAAAATGTTTTACTGTCTTTAATTCTATCTGTCATAGGGTGTTGTACCAATCTGCTAATTCAGGGAAAGTCTCCTGAAAGTTTTTGCCTCGCCGTTTATCGTATTGAGCAAAAAAGTTTTTAAAGTCGTTGTGTAGTTTTGGCATTTCAAAACTTTCACTGTGTGGCGTTTCTACGCTCTGTAGATATTCTATTAATCTAGTAACTTGCCCTTGTTCAAATTGATGACACTGCGATAAATCAATTTCTGCTAGTCGCTCGATGCACTCACGCTTGATATGTGCCGGCAGTACTAAGCAACTTTGGAAGCTCGGAAAACGTAGTATGTTTAAACTAAACACTGCAAAATCTCTGGTGTTGTATACTTTACGTTGTTCAAGAATTTTGTTAATCAGATCAGGTAGTGTACTCAAGCACAATGCATTAACTGTCATCATACAATGTGTATCAACATTTGCTTCATGTAACATACATAAGTTATCCCACCACAGATCAAAATCCATTCCGTCGCGGATATAATCTTGTCTGTCACCTATTGCCTCGGCGCTGGTATAGACATCCAAGCTAGGTAACCATTCTCTGGCAGCACACATGCGCTCAATTAAACTCGCCTTACCACCGAGGTTACTGTTGATAGCAAGTTTAGTTTGACTTTTGTCTACATTCTCTTTAAACCAATCAAACAGTCTCCACAATTCACCTGCCATAATAGGTTCACCACCTGTGATACGCAGTTCACGCAGTGTTCTGTGAAGGTCACTGTCCCACCATTTAAAGAACGCTTCGATATATGGATTCTCTTCGTCATACTTGTACAACTGTGCGCTGTCGTGTGTATGCGTAAAGTGATTACGCCCATCGCTAATTAAATCTTCATAGCCGCCATGCTGCTTTAGGTCCTTAACCCATGTACTACTGAAAGCTGGATTACAGTAGCTACAGGCAAAATTACAAGTTCTGTCAAACGCAATTTCTAGTGTACGCAAATCAACATCATCTTCGGTAGGAGTATTGTATGCTGCTGTTAGTTCTTCATCACTGTAAATATTACTTTTATAAACTCTGTCACTGATATACTCATTTCCCATGTCTTCGATTTTCCAGCAATACTCACAACCACTGGGACGTTCGCCGCATTTCATTTGCGAACGCTGTCTTTTCTTTTCTGGAGTATTGTGCAATAACTTGGGATTGAGTTTTACTGCTTCAGGATCAATCTTGTGCGGCAATGGGTGGTGACAACTTGTGGTCATTCCGCTGCCTAACCACACTGTAGCATTGTACCACTTGGCTCCACAAAAACTGTCGCTGTAAGTGCCCAGGTAATCTTTAAATTCTTTATCTGTTCTGCTCATAAATTCACCATGTTGTTGCATATTTTTCGTCGACTAAGTGAGCACTACATTTGTTTTTGCATTCAGTCATTGTATTGAAATCTTCTATAAATGTATTCCAGTGTTCGGCGTTGATGACATTTTCAATACCTTGTGTAATTATGTTGTTTTTAGGTATTAGAAACTTACTTAGTCCAGTATGATTATACCTGTTTGCAACCCAACAACACGGTATTAAATATCCTTGACTGTTTACAAAAATTCCTTTTGTTCCAATTAAACACAATGGTATAATGTTTTTGTTTTTATTAATTTCTTTTACTTGATTGTAATACTTTGTATTTTCTATTATAGCAGGTTTAGTGTCGAGAATTCTACCATTAAATCTAAATACTTCTCTAAAAAATCTATGAGTAGATGATATAAATTCTTCGTCGGGTTCTAAGCTGTCGGACTTATCGTTATCATTGTAATGCTGATACTTGCTGCCAAACTTAGTGCTTCTAGTTAATTGAAAACTATCAAAGCCTAATTCTTTTGCCATACTTTTCATGTTGTCAATTTGATGCTGATTAAATTTAAAAACAATAGCATCCCATTGCAAGAATGCAGTAGTATTTTCTCTCAGAGAATGTATCCCTGACATTATACTATCCCAGTCGCAATTAACTCTATACTGTTCATTTGATTGTTGATCCCAGCCATCTAAACTAAAATGCACTTGATCATTTTCGTTTAATACATTGCCAAGATTTTTCCACCAATCTGGGGTCTTGTAGCTACCATTGGTTATGATATTAATGTTAACATCTGGGTTTTGGTGCTTAAAAAACTTTACAATATCGATGAAATCTCTTGCATATATCGGATCTCCGTCGTCGCCGCAGAAAGTTATTTTTTTAATTTCGTTAGCAAATGTAAAATTTTTTTCAAAAAAATCTAAACGTAGTTGTGTTTGCACTAAACTTTCTGGTATTTCGGTTCTCGGGCATCTAGGACATTTTAGTGTACAAATACTACTAACTTCAAAATGCCAATGCCATAATGGCCAATTAAACTGATTCTGCATGATATTTACATTCACTCCACCAATCGCTCATTTCAGGAAATACATCCATAAACACACTGTTGTGGCGATGATCGTGCTCTACAAAAAATTTGTAGAAATCAATCATATTTCGTTTAATATTCAAGTTAGGGTGTTTGCTGCGCATCCAAGCAATATCTCTGCGCATTTTATTAATTTCAAAATCTTTAAATCCCACGAACTCGTGTACGTCATCTGATATAACACGTTTTTCCATCCAATGCAATACTTGTTCTAGATTCCATGCATAGCTCTCTGGCATAATCTGTAAACTTTGCCACTGTGGTTGCCTTAGCAGCGGAGTATCAAACCATACACGTTGATATGTTGTACTGTGCTTTGCTCTTAGTTTAATTACCCATTTTAGAAAATCTTGAATACCAGGAATACACAAGTTATTCATTGTAATAATAAATGTTACACTGTTTCGTCCAGGAATTTCAGTTAGGAAACGTTCTACATTTTTTTGGAGTCTTTCGAAATCAAGACCAGGTCTAATATATTCTGCTTGCTTTCCCCAGGTGTCAACACTAACAAATTGCATAAAATGTTCTACTGTTTCGCCTGTGCACAGACGCTTGGCATAATCCAAATATTTTTCAAACAATACAGGTTCTACACTAAAGTTACTGGTAGTGTTTATATGCAAGTCAGGCTTGGGGTTTTCTAATATGTAATCGAATACTTTGTAAGTATTTTTATCCATCATTGGTTCGCCGCCTGTCATGCGAAAATGTTTTAATTCTGGATATAAATCTGGCCACCATTTCCAAAATGCGTCTACATACGGATTGTGTTCCCTATTAGGAATTATTGTACCAGTAAAGTGTTCGGGCGCATTGTGCGGTGTTGTAGTTGGGTATGCACCAAATCTCTCTGTTTGCTTTGCCCATGTACTGCTAAATTGAGGACTACAGTAAGTACATTCTAAGTTGCATGCATTACTAAAATTAACTTCTACATATGCAGGATTAGTATCAGCATCCCAGTCTGAGTTTACAACTTCGTCGAACTTTTCAAACGCCCAAGGTTCTCCGCTACGATAATGCCTATCACTAAGATTGCCAGTATCTTCGATATTCCAGCAATAGCTACATTCAGCTGGGCGCTCACCATTAAGCATTTTTTTACGTTGTTGTTTTTTGTGCATTGTGTTATGGAGTGCACTAGGATTATCTTTCAACTCATTAACATCGATTTTGTGCAACGGAGGATGATAGCAACTGTTGTTTAAGCCAGTGGGCAAATGCAAACTAACTTGTTTCCATTTAGCCAAGCAAAAACTTTCACTAACATTGTCTAGTGCTGCTTTTGCACGTTCAGCATCGTTGAGATAATCACTCATGTTCTAAATCCATTTTGTTGGAAGTCTTTATACCATTCACCGACACGCACAGGAACAGAATCGTTATTCCTTATGTATGATTTTAATAAGTTTATAACTTCTACGTATATATAATTATAGTTGCTAGGCTTTATACTAGGTATATTAACTACATCATTTTGTTTATTTTCATTGAGGTAATCAATAATATCTTCGTAATACAACTCTTCGTCGTACTTGGTTTTTTTGTCTACTATTTCTTTGAGAGACAATGTGTGTATAAATTTATTAAATTCAGTTAGCATTAGTTGAGGTTTAACATCTAAATGTTTCCTTGTTGTGTCGGTTCGATTTTTGCCAAATCCTCTTGATTGCCACTCGTCGGTTACTAATGCAATAATAAGGCTAGTGAACTGCCTGGCTATATCTTTTCTAACTAAGTTTACTTTATAAAAATTTTTTCTGTTGTTAAATTTAGATTGATCAAATACATCATATGCTGGAAAATATTTACAAATAAAATCCTTGTTGTGCAAGTTGGCTTTGTTAATTACAAGATCTGCTGTTTTCTGTGCATTTTTATTGCTGTTATGAAATATTTCTCCGGCATTGTCTAAATCAAGTTTTCGTTTTAGAAATTCACAAAAAAGAGTAGTGCCAGATCTAGGCATACTATAGACAATTACCACTCCACTTTTATAATTTTCTAATATCATATGTTTTCTTTAATGAACTTTCGTTCAAATCCTTCTCTTAGCATAATATCTAGGTTAGGGCGGCGATGCTGATACTTTTTAAAAAACTTGCTCGATTCTGCATCCATGTCAACAATAGGCAAACTTAATTTGCGTTTTAATTCTGCACCAATACTTTTTCCCTCAATTTCGGGCATTACATCTTTATAACGATCCCACATATCTTCTAGTGCATCAAAGTCTTGCACTAACGTGTGGTCCCATCCTTCTAGCATAGTAAGATATGTACCGAGTCTTGCACCATAAATTGCCCAATCTCCGTATTCGACATCGGCGCCTACTGTTTGCCACACCACAAGATGATTCATATTTTGTGCGTGAACTCGCTGCTCAAATTCTGCTAATGTTGGTTTAGACCCTCGGTCAAGACACATTTTAACACCTTCTCTAAACCCTGCACGCCAAGCATGTTTAGCACTTCCGTTTGGGTGTGTAGTACTCCACGTATCATGCATTGCCCAATACTTTGGATCAAAGCAAAACTCAACATTGTTTTCATCAGTTCCGTTGCTGTTTTCGTGTGTTTGCATATTCATTACAAAATCTTTAGTCCAACAACTTAGTCCACCGTTTCCATAGTTTAATCCATTGACAGAGTTCTTTGCACGCCATCTAAATACAGCATCTTGATTTTCGCTGTTAATACACAACACTTGGTTGAAAAAATTCCAGTCTGGTAAATTGTCTCCGTCGATAAGCACAAACCTATTAGTATCACTAGCTTCAGCGGCTGCCTTATGTGCTGCATCGCTACCTTTTACACCATGTATGTGTTTTGCCCACGGTAATTGTGCACTAATGACTGCCCAAAATTCTTCATGTTTAGGTTCGTCATAAGTTAAATAAATGCAGTCTAGTTCTGCAACATCAATTAATTCTTCAGTCATATTTCCACCGATTATTTCCATTACTATTAATTAATAACATATTATATGCATCAGTTGCAATATTTCCATTGTTGGCAGGAAATACTTGCAATCTATTAGGAATTTCTTGTAAGTTTAATTTTTTTACTCTGCGAACCAACTTTCCATCTACTACGCTAACTCTAGGGTCTTGGTGAGGATATGTATCAACTTCGTTACGACTTATTTCAATATAAGGATGCTCAGTTTCGTCGGATGTAACAGTTATTGGTTTTCCAGTTACGGGGTTGTAAATCAGTTTCCAGACCATTGGTTTGATCTCTGGCGGAGTATAATTTTCAAGTGCTTTCCATAAGTTTTCGGTAGTTTTGTTCATAATGTTCGATTAACTCGTTAGTTGCAAATGTTTTACTAGTATAATGTATAGGCAAACGTTGTGGGTAATGGCCAATCCATAAATCACTGTTGTGCTCAACATGCAATTGATCGTGCCACGGTTTCTCTGCCGGTAAAGTATTTAGCGGTTCTTTTAAATGCACAAATCTCGGATATGCTGCACCGGGTAATGTGCATTTTTCAACTCCGTATATTTCCGCAGCAATAGAAAATATTTCATCATCTTGGGGATTTGGGTTATCGTTTTTAATCAAGAATTCGTTTGCAAACCAATTCCAATTATTGCTTATTTCTGCACACAGTTCAAAAAATTCAGCACTTTCAGGACCGTCTCTGAAATAATAAAGTGCTGTGTAGATGTCAGGTAGATGGTTTAAATCAAACAACTTTCGATGCCAACGGTTGGTAATAACTTTGCTTTTATAATCTTCAACTGTTGAAGTAAACAATACTCGCCATTTTTCAAAACTGTTCCACCAGTGTCCAATGTCGTTAACAAACAACATGTCTGCATCAACTTTAATGCTACGCTTCCAAGGTGACAAATTTCGCACACGCCATTCTTGTGCAAAACTCCAGGTGTCAGGATTAACTATAATACGATCAAATATTTTTTCGTGCTTTGTTTCAATTCTGTTAGCAGTTTCTTGGTT
>Ga0213869_10002256_pt1 | contig 13525 bp, 21 predicted proteins | sample PICome_10_FD_160083 | JGI IMG/M metagenome (GOLD analysis project Ga0213869, IMG submission 160083) | Coastal seawater microbial communities near Pivers Island, North Carolina, United States - PICO132 | ecosystem: Environmental > Aquatic > Marine > Coastal | place: USA: North Carolina...
CAAAACCGATCTAGCCACTGGCAGTGGTAAAAACGGTGAATTATTATTAACTGATGTGATAGGAACTGCGGCTGGTTGGGTGCATGAAGATGAACTTAACAATGAAGCAGACAGATTAAAAATTCTCAATGACTTAGGAGAACTTGATGATTTACAAGCATGGCCTACACCTAAAGCATATAACAGTTCGGGTAACGGTTTATACACAGTGCTATGGTATCATTGGGTAGAAAATGCTTACTACACTCCTTTTAGTGATTATTCACAAGTTGATCCAGTAACTGGTGTACCTCCTTTAATAATACCACGGTGGACTATACCAGCTGGAATAACATTAACTAGCAGTGTAGCAGGAACATATAGCTCAAAATTGTTACTCAGTGATGCTGTTGTTGGATTAGTTAATACTGAAATACAACGTATTGCTAACAAATATCCTTTACAGGCTACTCAAAGTGTTACTGCATTTACAAATATGGGTAATCAAATGGTAAAAGAAAAAACTAATCAAGCGTCTGCAGGCATTATTCCAGCAAACACACAGACAGGAACTAAGACACCTGTTCAGGGATTAGTTAGTAACTTGCATAGTATAGGTCAAGACACTAGTCTAGGTGGAAGTGCCTATGTGTTAGAAAAACTTGCTGATACTAGAATCAAAGGTGGTCAGGCAGTAATTGCATCAATGCGTGAAGGACGTAACATACAGCGACTAGCTGAATATGGAATTCCTACATCGATATTTGCAAACTCAACAACAAAAACAACAGAGCAAGCTCAATTGCTTGAATCAACATATACAGTTAATGAAGCAAAGTCAAATACAGACTAGTAACTGTTGACATCAAATATACAGACTGTATAATATTTTTATGAAATACTTTTCCTATGCTTTAACCACAGATGAATTTACAATGACAGACGTTTGTGCTGATGCTGTTAGATATGGCCCCAGTACTTTAAACAGTTATGAATTACGATTTGCCGGACAAGCAGATATCATTCCTAACATTAACGCAAAGGTAGAAGGTATCCTATGGGATATACCTGAGGAGTATATAGATATGGTTACTGCTGTAGAAAGACATCAAACAAAGAAACAAATCATAGTATCATATGGTAAAGAAACTGTGAGAGCGTGGACATCACAAAGAAAGCTATACACTAGACCAAATGTACCTACTTGGCAGTATTGGGAAAAGTTAGAAGATGCTTACTACCAACAAGGCTTACCGGTCCAACAAATAGTAACAGCTATTGATGAAATAGAAAAGTTTTACGATACAGGATTTAAGTTATAAATTAGTTGACCAAAAAATTAAAAGACGTTATAATAGTTATACTTTAAAGCAGTAAATAGTTGAACGGAAAGGAGAATAGTTGATGAAGTTATCAAGGAAGGTACTATACGCAATACTAGTTGTGTTAATAGCAGGTATATATTTGCAACTAACACAACAAGCTGAACAAGAAAGAGTTGCTTCAACAGAACAGATTTTAAAAAGCATTGAGCAGAAAAAACAAGAACTTGTACTCAAACAAGAATTAATAGCTCAATTAGAACGTGAAGATGTGTGGATGAAAGAGATAAGTTGTCTTGCACGTAATGTATACTATGAAGCACGAGGCGAAAGTCTACAAGGGCAAAAAGCAGTAGCTCTAGTTACTCTAAACAGAGTTGAAAATACAATGTTTCCTAATACTATATGCGGTGTTGTAAACGAACGCAAAGTAGTTAAAGGAACAACTAAATGTCAATTCTCCTGGAGATGTGAAAGTCATACTAATCCTAAAAAAGCAGTAAGACAAAGTCATGAAAGTTATCAAGCGGCCTTAACTGCTATACTTAACTATGAAAGTCTTACAACTACTCTAGTTACAAAAGATACATTATTTTTCCACGCCAAACACGTTAGACCATTTTGGAGAAAAGTCAAACAACGTCTAGCACAGATAGACAATCATATATTCTACGAACAACGTCCAGGTGACAAACGCAGATAAAAAGTGTGGCAAAAAAACAACAATGTCTCTAGTTTATAGGGACATTTTTTTTGACTAAAAAGGTTGACCATTAAATGGTTCTTTGCTATAATGTATTTGTAAGTTAGAAAAACAAGTTAATTATTTAGGGGTAGATAAGATGACACACACAACAGAAAATCCAACACTAGAGTTACTAACAGAAAAATACAACTCTACTGCACCAAAATTAAACTACAAAGGCGAGGCAATTAGAGGTGGCTCTGTAACAGAAGGTGAATGGCACCGTGACGGTGTTGCTGTGTTAGGTAACAAGGAATGGAAACTTGGTAGCAAAGGTGAAGTTCGTTGGGTATCATCAAATAACATTCCTCCAACAGACATCTTAGAAATGGCTGTAGTTGATGGTACAATTACTTGGGAAATGTTTGAGCGTTCAACTAAACAAAACTCAATTGAAACTACAGAATTTCTTAAACGTTATCAAGCTATGCGTGAGAAACATGGTTATTCAGAAGAAGAGCAAATGGAAATGCGTTGTGAGTTTGGTGATGAAGAAGTTGTTGATGTGTTTACTGGTAAAGTGATAGCATAATGAAACCAACAGTTGGACAAATTATAACTGTAGCAACTGAATATAATCGCCCTAGCATATGGGGCGACGTTCAGCACTCAGAACTTACTGGTGAGGTTGTTGATTACAAATGGGCAAAGCCTGAAGAGTTTGCTGTTCGTAATCCTAATCATCCCAATGGCTTTTCAGTTATCCATATGAAAAATGTCGTTGACATTAGAGATCAAGATGGACATGAATATAAATTTACTACAGATTCATCAGTTCGAGTTTGGACAGTTACTGGTAGCAAAGGCAACGAATATACTGTAAAATTACAGAACGGAGAATACAGTTGTGAATGTGTAGGATTTCAGTATAGAAAACATTGTAAACATATAACAGAATGTACATCGGATTAAAAATGAAACCTTGGGAAATAATAAAACTGCTTGAAGCAGACAACAGTAGACTAACGAAAGAGAAAATACTTCGCGATGAAGCCGGCTGTGCAAACAAAGAATTCTTCCACGGAGTCCGTCTAGCCCTTGACCCCCTAATTACATATGGTGTTAAGAAAGTAGCAGAGCAAAAAGGTCCAGGTGGGCCCGGGTTAGATTGGACCATTTTTCAACAAGCACTAGATGGCTTACGGTCAAGAGAGATTACAGGCAATGCCGCACAACTAGTGTTAGATACAATGATGGAAACAGCAACACAGGAACAATGGAACAATTGGTATAGACGTATTCTTATCAAAGACTTACGTTGTGGTGTTAGTGAAAAGACTGTGAATAATGTAGTTAAGAAAGACTACCCCGACTATATTATTCCAGTCTTCACTTGCCAACTAGCACATGATGGTGCTAACCATGAAAAGAAATTAGTAGGTAAAAAACAGATTGAAGTTAAGCTAGATGGCGTTAGGGTTATTGCTATACTCTATAAGGACAAGCGTCCTGAAGTGTTTAGTCGTAACGGCAAGCAGTTTCATAATTTTGAACACATTGTAGAGCAGTTACACAATGTTGTTCGGACTTATGGCATCGGTACAGATATGATATTAGATGGTGAAGTTATGAGTAGCTCATTTCAAGACTTGATGAAGCAAGTTCACCGTAAAACTAATGTTCAATCTGACGATGCTATCCTACATTGTTTTGATATGATTACCTTAGAAGAATTTCAACAAGGTGGTAGTGTTCGCCCACAACACGAGCGTTCACAAGAGCTAGACAGTTGGATTGAAAAACATGCTCCGGAACTTCCACATGTTGCTACACTGACATGGGAAGATGTAGACTTAAATACTGAGCAAGGACAAGCTACGCTTAAACAGATCAACAAGCAGGCTATAGACGGTGGATACGAGGGCATAATGATTAAAGATCCTAAAGCAGGGTACGAATGTAAACGTAGTCATGCTTGGTTAAAAATGAAACCGTTTATTGAAGTAACACTAGAAGTAGTAGATATAGAAGAAGGGACTGGTCGTAATGAAGGTCGGTTAGGAGCATTTATTTGTCAAGGAGAAGATGATGGACGTATTATTAGCGTTAATTGCGGTAGCGGCTTTACTGATAGCGATCGTGATAGCTTCTGGAATATTCGTACAGAGCTCTTGGGGAGAATGGTGGAGGTCAGAGCAGACGCAGTCACAAAAAACCAAGACGAAACGTACTCGCTAAGATTTCCACGCTTTAAAGGATTTCGTGGATTTGAAGTTGGTGAGAAAATGTAATGTCTGAGTTCCTATTAGGGCTAATTGAGATGGCAAAGGTATCTGAGTTTCCTCAGTATAGTGAATATTGGATATGGCTAGCATTTGTTATAGGTAACATTCTAATGTTTGTTCCTAGCTTTAATTGGCCCGACCCACCAAAAGAAACCAACAAAGAATGGTATGCGAGAATGTGTAAACAAAGAGATGAACAACTATGGTGGAGTTGGTCGTGAGTAGACCACAAAAACCTAAAGGTTGGCAAGGAAGATTACAAAAAAGGTCAGCAGACCTTTATGCGTTATTCAAAGATGATTTACCTTTTGGACATCGAGTTGAAAAGGATAAAACCAAAATAATTGATCGTAAACGCAAATATAAAAAAGGGGAGATTGATGACAGCTCCTGAGCGTCTATCAAAAATGAACAATGATCAGAGCAAAGGCGGAAAAAAGTTATTTCCTGAACTCGACAACCTAAGCTCATCTATCCAGCACTTCCACAACTATCACGGCTATGGCGAAGTTTTTGCACCACCTGGTGGCTTTCAATCTGTTGTAACAAAAGACTATGTTGTTTGTTCTTGTTATGGAGAGGATCCAAGACATTCATTGACAGAATTTGAAAAGTTAAATGATAAAAAAATGGTTTTTATCTCTCCTTGTCGACATACAGATTTTCAAAATACTAAATCAAAGATCATATACTTTCCACTTGGCTATGCTTTGTATCCTAGATCAGAGAACAAACCAGACAAGGAGTTGGTGTTCAATCGAACATTTGATAAAACCTTTGTAAGCTTAAATGGTAGAGCCCATTGGCCTAGACAGGCACTTTATGAATTTGTTGACAAGTTCAATCTTTATGATAAATGTTATTTCAGTTATCATGCTAAGGATAGATACAACAGACCTCCAAAACAAGTATGGGATATTATGCGAAAAGACATAGGTGATGCCTGGTTTAATGAGGGCGTTGATCAAGATTCACTATTTGATCGCTTACCTGTAACAGTAGATAGCTTTAGAACAGGTGTTCGTGATCCATTTACTCACCAATTCTCAGGTAGGGAAGACTTCTATAATACAAGTTTTTGTTCAGTTGTACCAGAAACATTTATTGTTAATGATAGAGACGCAGTTTTTACTGAGAAGATATTTAAACCATTGTCTTATGGACATCCGTTATTAGTTTTTAGTAGCCAAGGTGCTTTAGCTAAACTAAAAGAATTAGGATTTGAGACATTTGAATCTATCTTTGATGAGAGCTATGATCTAATAGAGAACCCACAGTTGAGATTTGAAGCAATGCTAGAACAACTGCTGGAACTAACAAAGAAAAGCGATCATGAATTATCATTGATGTTTGAAAAGATCAAACCTGTACTAGAACACAACTATGATAGATTCTGGAATGGACTATCAAAAGACTACGAAAGCAAACTTGAAGATGTTAAAGAAGAGATTTTAGATTACTTTGGTATTGACAAATAAATGGCATTTGAAGAAAACAAACAATTATTTCCTGAACTCGACAACCTAAGCTCATCTATTGATCAACTTCATACTTATCATGGCTACGGTGAGAGTTTTGTGCCTCCTGGAGGCCTTGGAACTATAGTAACAAAAGATTATGTTGTTTGTTCTTGTTTTGGAGAAAACCCAGCTACTACATTAGAAGAGTTAGAGAAGTTAACTGATAAAAAAATAGTTTTTATCTCTCCTCGCCGGTTAAGTGAATTTCAAAATACTAAATCAAAGATCATATACTTTCCACTTGGTTATAATTTGTATCCTACAACAAAAGATATGCCTAAGGAGAAATTAGTACTCGATCGAACATTTGATAAAACTTTTCTAAGCTTGAATAGAAGAGCTCAATGGCCTAGGCAAGCACTGTATGAATTCATTGACAAGTTTGATCTTTATGATAAATGTTATTTCAGTTATCATATGGAAGATAGATTCAGCGAGGGAAGTAAAAATATATGGGAGCGTACACAGAGCAACATAGGTAACACTTGGTTCAATGAAGGTGTAGATCTCAATTCGTTATTTGATCGCTTACCTATAACAGTAGATAATGTTCAACAAACTGATTGGTCCTCAGGCGGCTTAGATTTTTATAATACAAGTTTTTGTTCAGTGGTTACAGAAACATTCATCGACGAGAATCAGGATCCAATGTTTACTGAAAAGATTTTTAAGCCAATGGCTTACGGTCATCCAATGTTAGTTCACAGTAGTCAAGGTGCGTTATCAAGGCTTAGGGAGTTAGGGTTTGAAACATTTAGTACAATATTTGATGAAAGCTATGATCTAATAGAGAACCCACAGTTAAGGTTTGAAGCTATACTAGAACAGATATTAGAATTATCAAAGAAAAGCGAACACGAACTTGGTTTGATGTTTGAAAAGATCAAACCTGTATTAGAACATAACTATGATAGATTTTGGAACGGATTACCGAAAGATTATAACAACAATCTTAGTTCCTTGAAGGAAGAGATTTTAAATTACTTTGGAGTTGACAGTTAAATGGATAACGTGTATAATTGTTCAGTATGTAGCACAGATTTTGATGAATGCTCAGAAGGCGGTATACGAGGCAATTTTGGTATGTTGCCAGTAGCATTTTGTCCAACATGTTTGGCCTGTATGTTAGATATGGCAGATCAAATGAGAGATCCGGAGGAGAATTAAATGACTGATATAAAATTAGCAGAAGCAGTGCAGACACTTTACGATATCGCTCGTCAGATAATGGACAACGATGGAGAATTAGCTGAAGATATTATGTTGTGTGCTGAAAGACTTAATAAAATGAAACCACTACTTGATGGCGATCTTGAACAAATTAAGAGAGCAACATAATGTTAACTAAATCGTATGATGTAGTATATTGGAATGAGCAAGGTGAAAAAGAAATTATCAATAGTTTCCCTACAAAAGAACAAGCTGAAGAAGTTTATCTTAAGTGTATGGAAGGTGATAAAGAAGCTCAAGTAAATCAAAGTTATGATATTGAAGAAGGTTATGTAGGAGTTCCTGGATATTAGTACACTGACTAACATATGTGAATTACTTAGAGATGCCTACAGTCGTAACTGGATAACCAGTCGTGATGGTAACATCAGTTGGCATCCTGAAGGTGCTGATTACTTTTATATTACACCAAGTGGTGTGCGTAAGCAGGATATGACTCCTGAACTGTTTAAGAAGATTGATATTACTACACTAGCAGAGCTAGATGATAATAGAGATCTTCGCCCAAGTGGAGAAATACATCTACATCACAGATTGATTAAACAAACAAACCAAGAACAATGTGTGGTTCATTTACATCCTACTTATATTGTTGCGGCAATGCAGACACTAGAGTTATCTAAATTAGTTACAGACTTTCCTGAACTGTCAAGATATACTCGTGTTGCTGACAACGTAGGCATGGTACCACCAATCAGTGAAGAACTAGCAGAACAATGTATATCAAAACTAGGTCAAGATAAAGACATTGTTGGTATCAAAGCACACGGTGCTGTCAGTAGAGGAAACACTTTATATGATGCTTATGAACACACAGAGCGTCTTGAACATATTTGTAAAATTGTATTGGTAGGGAGAACTGTATGAGTATGCACATGGAAGGCCCTGCGTTAACCACAACAAGGACTAAAAAATACAAATTAAAATTAACTAAAGCAAAACGTGCCCTATTAGAAATGGATATGTTTCACTACAATAAAAAGCAAAAGCGTATGGGAGAGCCCAAAGTTACGTTTGATGAGTATGTTGATATTCGTTGTGGTCGAGTAGTAAAGAAGAAAAAACTACACCCTAGTGAACAGGGCGAATATAATGGACCCACATATCAAGCACCAATTGGTCGAGAAACTAAATATATTCCTAGCCTGCCAATGGGTGATGGTGTAGCTACTAAAAAAGAAACAACACAATATACAGGAACATTGATTAAAGGTATTGCTACAATGCACAAGTCAAATGCTATTCCAATTATAGATGAAAAACAAGCACGAGAAGTAAGTAAAATGAGGAGAGGGTAATGAGTAACAACGATAAATTTTTATTGGCTATGATACTTGCGGTACTTGTAGGAGCGTGGGTACTGATTGACGGCAACGAAGTAAAAGCTGAAAAACGCAAACACGATCAAATAAAATTTGTTCAACACATATATGACAATGCCTTAGATGAGATTGGCAACGGTAATCGCAAAGGCGGTTGCAAAGAATTAAGAAGAGCATTGATACACAGCAAAGATTTAGACGATGACGGTAATACCTATTACAACATAAGAGTTATTGGTACAACTGTGTGTAATTGGGTAGCGGCCACAAAAACAGTAGTAGGTTCAAACGTATTATTTTTAGACACAATCCAAGTTACAGCAAACAAATAAAAAGGAAAACTAATGGATATAAAGGTACATTGCACTGATAAAGGAATGGACGTAGATGGATTTGTTTTAAATCACAATCCGGGTGTATTCTTAGATGTTGCTATCAACACTGTCAAAGTTAAATTAAGTTATGACAAGCAGTTCAATCAGTATGTTGGTAGTATGGCTGGCCTTGAATGGATAGTTAAAGCAGACGCAATACCAGACGAGATGGAAGAGTTTAAGCGATAAGTGGCAATGAAATACGATTTTGTTATATTCACAGAGATCACTGACACTATTCTTGTTACAAAGGCTATCGGTGCGTACAAGATAGCATACACCCTCAGAAAACAAGGCTACACAGTTTTAGTAGTTGATCATTTACGTAGTTTTAACCTTGAAGAATTTAAAAAAATTATTGATCTAAGTGTAGGCGCTAACACAAAGTTTGTAGGATTCTCCAGCACATTCTTTATGTCAGTGACAGACCCAGTTCCTGATCAACCAACAGAATATTCTTATATAACAACTTTAAACAATCATGTTTTCCCTCAAGGACGTGAGTACGAGGATGAAGCTGTTAAACATATTAAAAAAATAAATCCTGATTGTAAAATTCTAGCAGGTGGGGTTAAAGCACACAAAAATATAAAAAATCGTAATGTTGATTATGCTATACTTGGCTACGGTGAAACGTCAGCGTTAAATCTAGCTAATCATTTAGATCACGGTGAACCGTTAAAGTATGGTGCCGCTAAAAACTTATGGGGAGTTACTGTAATTGACAACGCTCTAGCACCAGACTATGTGTTTGGTGACACAGACTTTCGCTGGGAAGACTCAGACTTATTAGCCAATGACAAAGTACTGCCAATAGAACTATCAAGAGGTTGTATTTTTAGATGTCGTTTTTGTAGCTATCCTTTAATAGGCAAAAAAGAAAATGACCATGTGAGAACAGCAGAAAGTCTACGTAAAGAACTACAAGACAACTATGATCGTTTTGGTGTAGAACATTACTTTATATTAGATGACACATTTAATGATAATGATACAAAGTTAGATCGTATATTAGAAGCAGTTAAAAAACTTTCATTCAAACCTAAGTTTTGGGCCTACATAAGATTAGATCTATTAACTAAACGTAAAGACATAGACAAACTTTATGACATCGGCATACGTGCTATGTACCACGGTATTGAAACAATTCATCCAGAAGCCGCAAAAGCTATTGCCAAAGCTGGTAAACGATCTAATCACATTGATATGATTCGTGCTGTTAGAGAAAAGTACGGAAATGAAATTAATATACACGGTAGTTTTATTGTTGGACTTCCAGGGGAAAGTGAAGAAGAAGTTACTAATACATTCAACAGACTAATGAGCGAAGACATTCCTCTACACAGTTTTCGATTTGAATTTCTTACAATATATAGACCTAGTTCAGTTGTGTGGAGTAGTGAGTTTAGTCGAGACTACGAAAAATGGGGATATAGAGTAGAACCTGAGGAAAACGATGATATGTTAGGCATGCAGTGGACCTCTGACTTAATGGATAGGAAAAAAGCTACTAAGCTACAGCAACGGTTTAATAGAGAATACGAAAATAGTGACAGAGCACAAATGATGGGAATGTTTGGCTTTTCATTATTAAATTACGGCTACAAGTTAGAAGACTTATTCTCAATGAAATTTAATCAACTACCTTGGGCAGAGATAGAAAGAGGTAAAAAGGTAAAATTTCTAAACGATTACAAAGATAATTTATTTGACTACCTAGATCAAGAGAGTGTATAATAAAGTATGAGCAAATATAATAAAACTGCTATAAAAGATATGATGTATGGTACTTTAAAAGAACTAGCTGATACCCCAGAATTTTACTGGAAAGGTGTTAGTGATAGTTATAGCCACTTAACTGACGAAGGTAAAGAGCAGTTAACCATTCTAGTAGAACGCATGATTCCATTAATTCACGCATACGAAGACGAAGATTTTGAAGACCGTGCCAAAGAGCTAACGTTTAGCCTCCTTAAAGATCAAAAAAATCCTACAGAATAGCGATAAATACGTGACTATGCGAAAACTAACATTTAGTGACAAATATTTAATTCCTTGGCTAACACTTCTTTCAGGATTAGCTATCTCTGTAGTTGCAGTTTGGTATTCAGTAGCAGGACTTGTTGCTATATTTGCCGCCTCTGCTACAGCTATTATTATTATGGGTGTGGTACTAGAAGTAGGTAAACTAGTAACAGCAGTATACTTACACAGATATTGGAATGTAACTGTTGGCTGGTTAAAAACTTATCTGTCTATAGCAGTTATATTTTTAATGTTTATCACATCAATGGGTATCTTTGGCTTTTTATCAAAAGCACACGTTGAACAAACATCATTAAGTCAAGAACAATCAGCACAGGTTGAAGTCATTGATGAAAAGATAATACGTTCAGATGCTAAAATTAGTCGTTGGCAAAGTGAAATAGATAGACTACTTAAAACTGGTAATGTGAGTACAGATACAGTTTTACTTGGTCAAGATACAGAACAGTTAAAAGAATTAAGAATACAGATTAAATCTGAAAAAGATATTGTGCGTAATGAAGCTGATAAACGTATCAAAACTGCACAAGAAAGACGTGATAAAGAGATAGAAGCGGCCAAACCATTACTAGAAGATTGGGGCGGAGAAGAAAAGTATAACAGAGAAGTTCTTAAAGCAAAACAAACAGAACAAAACGAATCATCAGTGGCACGTAGCACTCGTGACAAGAAAATTAAAGACATTGATAAAAAGTATAGTAAAGAACTCGCACAGGTAAACAAGCGTATTAATGAAGCACGTAAAGGATCTACAACAAAGGCAGGTCAGGCAGATAAACGTATTAAAGAACTTGAAAAAAATATTGAAACTGAACAACTAGCAATAGAAGTAGTTAGACAAGACAAACTAGTATACGAAAAAGAATACAGAAAATTAGAAGCTGAAGTAGGTCCTATTAAATACATTGCTGAGTTTGTATATGGAACTACAGACAAGTCAATATTAGAAAAAGCAGTAACCTGGGTTATTATACTAATCATATTTGTATTCGACCCACTAGCCGTTGGAATGTTAATAGCAAGCCAATATGCTTTCTTATTGTCAAGAGGAGAAGGACTGAAACCCCTTGATACAAAAGAGGATTCACTGTCTGTGTTAAAAAAAGACGGTAAAACAAAAGTTATTGAACGAGTAATTGAGGTCGAAGCAGATGTGGATGACACAACTCCTAAAGACATAGAGCAACTCGAAAAAGAAGTAGAACAAAAAAAGGAAAAGTAAAATGGCAAAACCACAAGAAGCATTAGATAATATATGGGAAAAGTATAGAACATCTTTATCTGCTTTAGCAGACGCATTAGATGAAAACGAAGTCTTAAAGGCAGATGCTGATATTGACTTTACTATGCCATCAGATATAGCAGAACTCGAAAAACGTGTTGAAGCAAAGTTAGTTGATGGAACTGCAGAGTAATAAAAAACAATTAACTAACATATGGCAGAAATATAAAACTGCTTTAACTAGATTAGATTGGGCCTTAGATGAGTTAGCTAAAAGGCCTCAGGTCAAACAACCACAACAACCAGTGCAGGCTGAACTTACACCTTTACATCCGCCTCCATTTTTAGATTCCACTGCCTTTAGTATTGATGGCAACCCTACTGAAATAAGAGATATGAAACCCGATGATGTACATAAACTCTTTAATGATGGGATTTTACCAAAAGAATATGATGATCTAATCCATTTAGAAACACAAGGACAACATATACTTTCAAAAGCTGTTACAGATAGAGGAACAAGCCTTCAGAAGTTACATACTCCAGCTAGTTTACAAAAACAATATCCTGGTATCTTATCTAGATTGACACCTGATGCTGATAACAAGACAGCAGTCAAAGCCAACGCTACTTTTGGAAGTAAGTATCCATCAGACCCAAACAAGGGTGATGTGTTCTTAAGAGTAGACACACTACCAACTAAGTTGTTCAAATTTAACGGAAACAAGTGGATAGAGCTTGACAAAAACAATACTTCAAGTTATGCTTATAATGATGAGTATATTAAGTATCTCGCAACAGTGTTAGAAAGTGGACAGTATGATCCAGAACTACTTAGTGACAGCGAACGAGACGCCCTAGACGACTTTTTAAAGGACAACAATGGCAATTGATGATAAAATTAAGGAATGTAGTTTTTGCGGTAAAACAAAAGAACAATCTAAAAAATTAATTGTTGGGGAGTCTGCCGGAATATGTAATGAATGTGTTACTTTCTGTCAGGAATTACTAGGTCAAGACATTGAAGAGTTTGTTAAAACAGATATAGATCTTGATCCAATACATATAAAAGAACATTTAGATCTACACGTCATTGGGCAACAAGAAGCTAAAAAAATGATTAGTGTAGCTGTAGCAAATCATTATAAGCGTATCAACAATACTAAAAACACTCCTTTAGAGATTGACAAAGCAAATGTGTTATTGTTAGGACCTACTGGTTGTGGCAAAACAATGTTAGCTAAGAGTATTGCCAAATACTTAGACGTTCCTTTTGCTATTGCTGACGCAACAAGTTTAACCGAAGCAGGGTATGTTGGTGACGATGCCGAAACTATGATATCTAGATTACTACATGCCGCTGACGGTGATATAAAACTTGCTGAAAGAGGTATTGTATTCATTGATGAAGTAGATAAAATCACACGCAAAAGTGAAAGTATGAGTATAACAAGAGACGTATCAGGTGAGGGTGTACAACAGGCCTTACTTAAAATTATTGAAGGTACTGTATGTCGTGTTAACCTAACAGGTAATCGTA
>Ga0213869_10002258_pt1 | contig 13522 bp, 24 predicted proteins | sample PICome_10_FD_160083 | JGI IMG/M metagenome (GOLD analysis project Ga0213869, IMG submission 160083) | Coastal seawater microbial communities near Pivers Island, North Carolina, United States - PICO132 | ecosystem: Environmental > Aquatic > Marine > Coastal | place: USA: North Carolina...
CACTCATAATCATTCCAACTAGCTTATTATTTTTATCTACAACAGCAGCTGAATTTAAATTATAGTTTTCAAATAAATTAGCTACTTCCTCTTTATCCATATCAACAGGTATTAGTAATTGAGACTCAGACATGATAGAGAGCATTTTTGTGTCTCTTGAGGTAGTTAATACACGAGAAGAAGGTACTGTACCTATGGGTTTAAATTCTTCATTAATAATAAATATTTCTAAAAATTCCTCAGGGAGATCTTTATTTTCCCTTAGATAATCTATTGTTTGACCTACAGACCAATTACTAGGTATAGCAGTAAATTCACGCTGCATTATTCTTGCAGCAGTATCTTCTGGATAACTTAAACTTTCTAATAATGCAAAACGGTCTTTGGGAGGTAGTGAGCTAAGAATGTTATTTTTATCTTCCTCAGGTACATTTTCTAGTATTGAGATTGCATCATCAGACTCGAGATTAGTTAAAATTGAAACAATAGAATCTGATGAAAGATAAGTAATAATTTCTGTTTGAACAGACTCATTAAGTTCAACAAAAACTTCAGGATCAATTTTAAAATTGTTTAGTTTTATTAAACTTTCTCTATCAGATTGACTAAGATGTTCAATAATATCAGCAGCATCTGCTGGGTGCATTTCTTTAAAAGAATTAGTAATAAAAAGAGCATCATTATTAGCAATTTTAGATGTTACTACTTTTATATATTCTTTATTAAATTCAAAATTAACTTTTTTATCTTTTATTTTTTTAACTAAAGACATAAATCTACCTATAATTTAGGTTGGACTATTAATAGATAATTAAGATAATACAATTTATAAATGAATATAGAGATAAAAAAGTCAATAAAACCAATAAATTATTTTGATGCAATAAATATACTAGAGCAAAGATTAGAAGATTTGCATAATAGTATTGATAAAGAGTTAATTTGGATATTAGAACATAATGAAATATTTACAGCAGGCACAAGTTATAAAGAAAGTGAAATTTTAGACAATTCTATAGATTTAATAAAAACTAATCGAGGTGGCAAAATAACTTGTCATGCCCCTGGTCAATTAATCTGTTATTTTGTTTTAGATTTAAGAAAAAAAAAAGATATTAGAAAATTTATTTCCTGTATTGAAAAAACAATCATTGAAACTTTAAAAGAATACGAAATAGAAACATTTTCAGACAAAGATAATATTGGAATATGGCATAAAAAAAATAATTCAATAAATAAAGTTGCTGCAATTGGAGTTCGGGTAAAAAAATGGATTGCCTATCATGGATTTGCAATAAATATAAATAACAATTTAGAACAATATAAAAAAATTATTCCCTGTGGAATTGTTGATAAAGGGGTTACTAATTTAATTAGTATTTCTAATAATGACTATTCAAACTTAGATAAATCATTAGTAGAAAAATTTATTTCAAACCTGGAAAACTAAGTCTTTTTGTTTTTAATAATTTTCTAAAATAATCGGGTAATAAAGCTGTGTAGGTGTGCTTAACATCATCAATGATAAATTTGATTTGATATGAATGTAACATTAAATTTTTATTTATTCCTTTAGAAGAGCTAGATAATTTATATTTAATGTCCCCAAATATTGGTTGTCCTAGTGCATATAATTGCTTTCTAAGTTGATGTTTACGGCCAGTAATAGGTTTTAATTCAACCAAACTTGCCTCTGAATTCTTATCTAAAACTTTAAAAATTGTTTTTGCTTTTTCTATAATTTTTTTTTCTCCATCATATCTTATAAGATCATCATTCCATTCACCTGAATCTTTTATCAACTCTCCATGGCAAATTGCCAAATATGTTTTGTGTACTTTTCTCAATCTAAATAATGAAGTTAATAATTGAGCAGACTCTCTTGTCTTTGCCATTATAAAAACACCAGAAGTATCTTTATCTAATCTATGTACCGAATAAGGTTTTGTCCCTTGAAAAATTTCACTTTTAGCAAAAATATCTACTAAATTCTTTTTTGATTTAGTTCCACCCTGAACTGATATTCCAGAACTCTTGTTAAGAACTATAAAATTTTCATTATTATCAATAATTTGGTCTTCATTAGATTTGATAATTTCTTTTGAAGGTTCAAATTTAATTTTCTTTTGAACTATAGTTTCTTTAAAATCTAAATTAAAAAAACTAACGATATCATTTGTTTTAACTTTTGCTGAACTTTTAATCTTTTTTTTATTTATTTTAATCTTGCCAGATCTTAAATATTTTTCAATTAATCCTTGCGGAATTTTACCAATTTTGATTCTTGTCCAACGATCAATACGCATATCATTACACGTTGAATCAACGGTATATGACTTTTTCATGCTTTAAGTTTTATGCTGTTGCTTGTTTCTTTTCTTCAGCTTTTGGTGTTTCTTTATTAGTGTCTTTTTTTGGCTTATCAATTCTTTTAGCCTCAACATCTCTATCGACAAATTCAATGATAGCCATAGGTGCATTGTCACCATATCTGAATCCAGCTTTTATAATTCTTGTATACCCACCATTTCTTTTTTCATATCTTTTAGAAAGTGTCTTTTTTACTTTGTTTGCTGATTTAATATCTTGTAGTTGTGAAACTAACATTTTCGTCGTTTGTAAAGTTTCTTTTTTTCCCAATGTAATAATTTTATCAGCTTGTGGTTTTAAAAATTTAGCTTTTGGCAAAGTTGTTTTGATCTGCTCATATTTAATTAAAGAATTTAACATATTCTTTAAAAGAGCTTTTCTATGTTCAGAAGTTCTATTTAACTTCTTATTTGCCATTCCATGTCTCATTAGATAGCTTCCTCTAACTTTTTAGACATTTCAGCAATATTATCTGGTGGCCAGTTTGGAATTTCCATTCCTAAATATAATGACATTCCAGTTAAAACTTCTTTTATTTCGTTTAGAGATTTTCTACCAAAATTGGGTGTTCTAAGCATTTCACCTTCAGATTTTTGAACCAGATCGCCAATATAAATTATATTATCATTCTTAAGGCAATTCATTGATCTGACAGAAAGCTCAAGTTCATCAACTTTTCTTAATAAATTCTTATTAAATTCTGGTTCTGTAGAAACTTCTTTAACAGGAGCTTCAACTGGCTCATCAAAATTAACAAACATTTTTAGTTGATCTTGAAAAATTCTTGCTGAATAAGCTACTGCATCTTCTGCAGAAATTGACCCATTTGTTTCAACTTCCATAGTAAGTTTGTCATAATCCAATGCTTTACCTTCTCTTGCTGTACTTATTGAATAAGAAACTTTTTTTACAGGACTATATAATGAGTCTATTGCAATTAAACCTAAAGGTGGCTCTTCTGGTTTATTTAGATCAGCAGGAACATAGCCTTTTCCAGTACCAACATTCATCTCCATATGAAAATTTGTGTTTTCATCAAGATTACAAATTACCAAATCAGGATTTAATATCTCAACATCAGCTACTTGAGTAATATCTGAGGCTTTTATTTCACCTGGACCTTTGGCATCTAATATAAGTTTTTTAGTTCCTTCAGAATTACATTTTAGTGCTAAAGATTTCACGTTTAAAACTATATCCGTAACATCTTCTCTTACACCCTTAATAGATGTAAATTCATGTAAAACGCCATCTATTTGTATTGAAGTAACAGCCGCACCTCTAATTGATGAGAGTAAAATTCTTCTTAAAGAATTTCCCAATGTAAGCCCATAGCCTTTTTCTAAAGGTTCAGCTACAATTTTCGCATGAGTTAAGTCATCACTTATTTGAACATCCAATTTAGATGGTTTAATTAATGACTTCCAATTTTTTACGTTCACATTTTCGACTTCCATTAAACTCTCCTTTTTTTTGGTGGTCTAGTTCCATTATGAGGCATAGGTGTTGTATCTTTAATTGATAAAATTTTAAAACCTCTAGCTTGTAATGCTCTTAAAGCTGTTTCACGTCCAGAACCAGGGCCCTTAACTTCAACAGATAAAGTTTTCATTCCAAATTCTAATGCTTTAGAGGCAGCAGCATCAGCAGCAATTTGAGCAGCATAAGGAGTTGATTTTCTTGAGCCTTTAAAACCTTTTTGGCCAGCAGATGCCCAAGAAATTACATTTCCATTTGTATCAGCTATTGAAATAATCGTATTATTAAAAGTTGATTGCACGTATGCAATACCATTCAAAATATTTTTTTTAATCTTTTTCTTTTTTGAATAAGAGCTTTTATTACTTTTTTTTGAAGACTTCTCAACCTTCTGATCTTTATTTTCAACTTTATCAGCTTTAGCCATAATTATTTTTTAGTTGGAGTTAGTTTTTTTCCTGCAATCGCAATTGCTTTACCTTTTCTTGTTCTTGCATTACATCTAGTTCTTTGCCCTCTTACAGGTAATTTTTTTCTATGTCTTGTTCCTCTATAGCAAGCTAAATCAATTAATCTTTTAATAGTAAGTGAATAATCTCTTCTTAGATCACCTTCTACTTTAAAATTTGCATCAATGTATTCTCTAATTTTTAAAATTTCATCATCAGTTAATTCATTAATTCTTTTTGCTCTAGGAATTTCAAGTGAAGTACAAATTTGATTAGAAAATTTATCACCAATTCCATAAATATAAGTTAATCCTATATGAACAAGTTTGTTTTGTGGAATGTTGATACCTGCGATACGAGCCATAATTTTTGTGATAATTTGAGCCTTTTATATAATAAGATTCCCTAAAGTCAACGTCTTAAACATTGATAAAAGTGTCAATTTTAGTGGTTATTTGATCAATTTCAAGGGTTCCATCAATCTCATGAAAATTTGAATTTTTTGAAAAAAAGTTAAGAATTGGTTCAGTCGTTTTAGTGTAAATATCATACCTGGACATGATAGTTTCAAGGTTGTCATCTTGTCTTTTTAAGAAATATTCTTTACCACATGGGTGTAGCTCTAACTCGTCTTTATTAAAAAATTCATTTAGAGTTAAGTTACATTTGTCACAAGTAACTCTACCTATTATTCTTTTTTCAATGATTTCACGAGGCACAACAAGGGAAATAATTAAATCTATTTTTTGATTAAATTCATTTAAAATTAAATCCAGATTTTTTGCTTGCTCAATGGTTCTTGGATATCCATCAAATATAATACGATCTCTAAATTTCAAATTTAAAATAGTATTTTTTAAAAGTTTATTTACAATTTCATCTGAAACAAAATTACCTTTTGAAATAATACCTTCTATTTCTTTACCAAGATCAGTATTTTTTTTAGTTTCATTTCTTAATAAATCGCCAGTCGATAACTGAAAATAATTATGTTTTTTTACAATTAATTGAGATTGAGTACCTTTACCTGCGCCTGGAGGCCCAAATAAAATAATATTCACTTATTTACCAAATTTTGTTTTCTTGATTAATTGTTCATATTGAGAACTCATTAATCTTGTTTGAATTTGTGTTACTGTGTCTATAGCAACAACTACAACAATTAAAATTGAAGCACCACCTAAATAAAAAGGTATTGGGTAATTTGCAATTAAAAATTCTGGCATTAAACAAACTAAGGTTAAATATAATGCACCAATAGTTGTCAATTTAGTTGATATATTTTGAATGTATAAAGCTGTACTTTCACCTGGTCTTATTCCAGGAACGAACCCACCATATTTTCTTAAATTATCTGCAGTCTCTGTAGGATTAAAAGTTATAGAAGTATAAAAAAAAGTAAAAAATATTATACCTGAAGCATAAAGCATCATGTAAAGAGGCTGCCCTTGGGTGAAGTAAGAACTTAAATTTAAAAAAGTTTCATTACTTGAAAAAGAAAAATTAGAAAAAGTTACTGGTAATAAAAGCAAAGCTGAAGCAAAAATCGCTGGTATAACACCTGCCTGGTTAATTTTTAAAGGTAAATGAGAAGACTCTCCGCCATACATTTTATTTCCCATTTGTCTTTTTGGATAATTAATTAAAATCTTTCTTAAAGCTCTCTCCATAAAAACAACAAATAAAATTGTTGCAACCAATAGAACGAATATAGCTAAAATCATAAATGTTGATACAGCGCCAGTTCTTCCAAGTTCAAAGGTTGTTACTAAAGCCCTTGGGATTTCAGCGACGATCCCTGCAAATATTATTAAAGAAATACCATTACCTATTCCTCTTTGAGTGATTTGTTCACCTAACCACATCAAAAACATTGTACCGGCCACTATAGTTGTAACTGTCGTAATCTTAAAAAAAGCTCCAGGGTTAATTACTAAATCTGCTGAAGATTCTAAACCAACAGATAAACCATAACCTTGAACGGTAGCCAATAATACTGTTCCGTATCTAGTAATTTGAGTAATTTTCGCTCTTCCAGTTTCACCTTGAGCTTTCAAATTTTTAAAATATTCAGAAACTCCTGTTAAAAGCTGAACTATAATTGCAGATGAAATATATGGCATTATACCTAATGCAAATATAGCCATTCTACTAACAGCACCACCAGCAAATACGTTAAACATACCAAGTAAACCCTTTTGGTTGCCATCCATCATTACCTTAAGTTGTTCTGGATCTATGCCTGGCAAAGGAACAAAAGTACCAAATCTATACACTGCTAGTATAAATATAGTAAATAATATTCTATTTCTTAAATCATTTGATGATGACGACGCGCTCATTGAAATTTATTATTTTTTCAACTGAATAGATCCACTAATTTTTTCTAGTTTTTCTATTGCTGATTTAGATGCTAAATCTGCTTCTATGTTAACTTTATCCTTAATTTCACCTGTACCAAGTATCTTTAATTTTTGAGAATTTTTATTAATCAATTTTAATTTTTTAAGTAATTCCATATTTATAGTATCGCTGGGATTAATAGTTTTTTCATTTATAAATGATTGAATTTTTTCAAGATTCATTATTGCTATGTGAGTTCTTGAAATTGGATTAAAACCCCTTTTTGGTAGTCTTCTATATAATGGCATTTGACCACCTTCAAAAGCTTTAATTGCTACACCTGATCTTGATTTTTGTCCTTTCACACCTCTTCCAGAAGTTTTACCTTTACCTGAACCAATACCTCTACCAACTCTCATTTTGGATTTATTAATCTTATCTTTAGTATTTAAAGTTATCATTATCCTCTTTTCTCAACTATCTCAGAAATCTTTTTATTTCTAATTGCTGAAATTTGTTTAGGTGAATTTTGTTTTGATAGTGCTTTCATGGTTGCTCTGATTACATTATGTGCATTTGAAGTTCCCATTGATTTTGCAACTATATCTTTTATACCTAATACTTCACAAACAGCTCTAACAGGTCCACCTGCAATAATACCAGTTCCTTTTGATGCGGCTCTTAGTACAATTCTTCCTGAACCATCTTTTGCTTTAACATCGTGATGTATAGTTCTTCCTTCTCTCAAAGGTATATGTATTAATTTTCTTCTGGCAACTTCATTAGCTTTTTTAATTGCGTCAGGCACTTGTTTTGCTTTAGCATGAGCAATTCCGATTTTGCCTGCTTGATTACCTACAACTACTAATGCTGAAAAACCAAATCTTCGTCCACCTTTTACAACTTTTGTAATACGGTTAATGTGAACTAATTTTTCTAAAATATCGTCTGTTTTTTTATCTTTAAAGTTTTCCATAATTAAAATTCCATTCCATTTTCACGTAAAGTTTCAGCAAATACCTTCACTCTTCCGTGGTATCTATAAATACCTCTATCAAAGTAAATTTTAGTAATTTTCTTTTCTTGAGCTTTTTTAGCTAATTTTGTTGCTACAATTTTAGATAGTTCAGTTTTGTTAACTTTCTCTCCTGATTTAATGTCTTTTTCCACAGATGAAGCAGATAATAATGTAACTTTATTTATATCATCAATTATTTGAGCAGAAATATTTTTTGATGATCTAGAAATACATAGTCTAAATCTATCTTTAGAAGCAACTTTCTTAACTTTGTTACTAACTCTAAATCTCTTTCTAATGCTTGTATTTAATTTCATTATTTTTTCTTTCCTTCTTTTTTAAGAACATACTGTCCTTTTTCACGAATACCCTTACCTTTGTACGGTTCAATTTTTCTGTAAGTTTTAATTTTTGAAGCTACAGATCCAACTTGTTGTTTGTCTGATCCAGATATTTTTAAAGTTGTTTGTTTTTCAACTTCAATTTTAATACCATCAGGAATATCGTAATTTATATCGTGACTATAACCAAGTTGTAAATTTAGCTGCTTACCTTTTAAAGCTGCTCTATATCCTACACCTACTAGCTCTAAAGTTTTTTCATAACCAGTGCTTGATCCAATTACAGCGTTATTGATTAGACTTCTGTTCATTCCCCAAAGTCTTTTAGAATTTTGATCAATTTTTTTTGGTTTAATTGAAATTTCTTTTCCCTCTTTAATATCAAGATTAAACATCTCTAAATCGATGCCTATAGACTTTTTTCCTAAAGGACCTTCGATATTTATGATATCTCCAGCTAAAACAACTTTAACTTTTTCAGGAATAGAAATACTTATTTTACCAATTTTAGACATTAAAATACCTTACAAATTATCTCACCACCAACACGTTGTTTTCTAGCATCTATATCTGTCATTACACCTTTTGGTGTAGAAACAATTGCAATGCCTAATCCATTGTTTACCTTTGGTAAACTTTCAGCACTAGAAAATATTCTTCTACCAGGTTTTGAAACACGTTCAAAAGCACTAATTACAGGATTTCCAGAGTGATATTTCAACTCTAAAGATAAAGTTGGTTTTTTATCTTCAGCTTCAATTTTAAAATCTTTAATAAATCCTTCATTTTTAAGAATATCTGCTATTTTTTTCTTAAAGTTTGATGATGGCAATGCTACCTTTTTGTGATTTCTTGCTTGAGCATTTTTTACTCTTGCTATCATATCTCCAATTGGATCACTTAAACTCATATTTTCCTTTCTACCAGCTTGACTTAGTCATCCCTGGGATTAATCCAGCTAAACCTAAGTCTCTTAAAGCTATTCTTGATATTTTTAATTTTCTATAAACCCCGTGAGGTCTTCCTGTAATTTGGCACCTATTCATTACCCTTGTTTTGGCTGAATTTCTTGGCATTTGTGATAATTTTTGTTGAGCTTTAAATCTTTCTTCTAGAGGTAATTTTTTATCCATAATGATTTTTTTAAGACTTTGTCTTTTTTTATAAAGTCTATCTGAAAGTTTAATTCTTTTTTCGTTTTTATTTACAGCACTTACTTTAGCCATGTTTAATTATCTCCTTTTTTAATAAATGGAAAATTCATTTTTTCTAATAAAGCGAAAGCGTGATCTTTATTTAACGCTTTAATTACAACAACTATGTCGAGACCTCTAACTTTGTCCGCTCTGTCAAAACTAACTTCTGGAAAAATAATATGTTCTTTAACACCAAATGTATAATTTCCAAATTTGTCAAAACCCTTTGGTGATAATCCTCTAAAGTCTTTAATTCTTGGTAATGCAATATTAACTAGTCTATCAATAAATTCATACATTTTATTTTTTCTTAATGTAACTTTTAAACCAGCATTAGACCCTTTTCTGGTTTTAAAATTTGCAACAGATTTTTTGAATTTTGTAATAACAGGTTTTTGACCAGTAATTTTACCCATGTCTTCCTCAGCAGCTTTTAAGATTTTTGCATCAGCGCCATCTAATCCAAGCCCCATATTTAAAACAACTTTTTCAATTTTTGGTGTCATAAAAATGTTTTTTAATCCTAGGCTATCTTTAAGAGCTGGCTGTATTTCTTTATTGTAAATTTCTTTTAATCTTGGTGTCATTATTTTTTAGCCTCTGTCTTTTTTGTAATTTTTTCATCAATTAACTTAAGGTTAGATAAATGAATAAAGCTTTCTTTAGAAACAATTCCACCTTTTTTTTCTTTTGTGGTCTTAACATGTTTTTTTACCATATTTATTTCTTTAACTTTTGCTCTATTGTTAGGTCTATCTATTTCAATGACCTCACCTTCTTTTTTTTTATCTTTTCCCGTTAAAACTCTTACTTTTAAACCTTTTTTAATCATTTTATAAAACCTCTGGAGCTAATGAAATTATTTTCATTTGCCCTCTGCTTCTCAATTCTCTAGTTACTGGACCAAAAATTCTAGTTCCAACTGGCTCTCCTTTGTCATCAACTAATACAGCTGCATTATTATCAAATTTTACTTTTGATCCATCATTTCTGTGGATTCCTTTTTTAACTCTTACGACAACAGCTTTGTGAACTGTGCCTTTTTTTACCTTTCCCTTTGGTATTGCTTCTTTAACAGCAATAACAATAGTATCACCAATACTTGCATATCTTCTTTTAGATCCACCAAGAACTTTAATACATTCTATTCTTTTAGCACCTGTATTATCTGCTACTTGTAACTCTGTTTGTACACCAATCATTATTTTGTGTTCTCCATAACTTGAAATTTTTTATTTTTTGAAAATGGTTTACTTTCAATTATTGAAACTTTATCACCAGTTTTAAATTTGTTGTTCTCATCATGTGCATTATAATTTTTTCTAACTTTGATTACTTTTTTTAGTACTGGATGAGAATATTTTCTTTCAACCATCACAGTTATTGTTTTATTTGGTTTATCGCTTATCACAACACCGGTTAATATTTTTTTAGGCATTAATTTTTTCCTTTAATATAGTTTTTAATCTTGCAATTGTTTTTTTTGTTTCACCAATTTTTGCAGGGTTTGTTACTTGAGAATTCATTTTTTGAAATCTAAAGTTAAAAAGATCTTTTTTTAATTTATCTATATTTTTAATCATTTCATCTTTTGATAATTTTTTAATCTCTTGTTTTTTCATATTAAGCAAACCTCTTAATAGTTTTTGTTTTTATTGGCAATTTAGCTGATGCTTTATAAAGAGCCTCTTTAGCAATTTGCTCAGAAACACCATCAACTTCAAATAAAATTCTTCCAGGTTTTACTCTACACGCAAAAAACTCAGGATTTCCTTTTCCTTTACCCATTCTTACTTCAATAGGTTTTTTGGATACTGGAATATTTGGAAACACTCTTGTCCATACTCTTCCTTGTCTTTTCATATGTCTAGTTAAAGCTACTCTGGCAGCCTCGATTTGCTTTCCTGTAATTCTTTCAGGTTGTAATGCTTTCAGAGCAAACGCACCGTAATTAATAGAACTAGCTCTAGTTGCTGTTCCATGAATTCGACCTTTGTGGGCTTTTCTCCATCTTGTTCTAACTGGTTGAAGCATTATTCTTTACCTTCCTTAGGTACTATTTTGTTAGTTTCTTGACTAAATTCTCTTGCAAAAACCTCACCTTTATAAATCCAAACTTTAATTCCAATAATTCCATATGTTGTTAAAGCCTCAGCTTCAGCGTAATCTATATCTGCTCTTAAAGTATGTGACGGAATACTGCCTTCTCTTAACCACTCTGTTCTAGCAATTTCATTTCCACCAAGTCTTCCACTAATTGAAACTTTAATTCCTCTTGCACCTAGTCTAATACATGATTGCATAGATCTTTTCATTGCTCTTCTATAGGAAATTCTTTTTACTAACTGTTGTGCTATATTTTCAGCAACTAAATATGCATTTGTTTCTGGTTTTTTTACTTCTTTAATATTTAATGCAACTTCATTTTTTGTAAATTTAGACAAATTGTTCTTAATTTTATCAATATCACTTCCTTTTTTTCCAATTACGAATCCAGGTCTAGAAGTGTAAATTGTAACATAACATTTATTAGATGTTCTCTCTATCATGACTTTTGATACACCTGAGTTAACTACATTTTTTTTTATATAGTTTCTGATTTTAAAATCTTCAATTAAATAATTTCCAAAATCTTTTTTCTTAGCATACCAAACAGAATCCCAACCTCTATTGATACCTAATCTAAAACCTACAGGATTAACTTTTTGTCCCATGACTCTCCATTTGTTTAACTTCTGATAAAATTATAGTTACTGTTGACCAAGGTTTTAAAATTGGTGCTGCTCTTCCTTTTGCTCTTGGTCTAAATCTTTTCATTACAATTTTTTTTCCACAATAAGCCTCTTTAACAACTAAATTATCAATATCATATTGAAAATTATTCTCTGCATTTGCCACAGCAGAACCAATTGTTTTTCTTATATCTTTACTTATTCTTTTTGCAGAAAATTGTAAATCTCTCATAGCTACATCAACTTTTTTTCCAACAATGCTTTTTAAAATAGGATTAAGTTTTCTAACACTAGTTCTTATACTGTTATTTACAGATTTTACTGTATCTACTTTTTTTCTATTTTTTTTCTTAGTCTTATTCATAATTATTTTTTAGCCGCTGTTGCAGGTTTTGCTTTTTTATCTGCTGGGGTATGACCATAAAAAGTTCTAGTCGGTGAAAATTCACCCAGTTTATGTCCTACCATGTCTTCTGAAATTGTAATCGGTATAAATTTCTTACCATTGTAAATTTGAAAACTTACACCAACAAAATCAGGCAAAATAGTTGATTTTCTTGACCATGTTTTAATAGGTATTTTTTTTGGGTCATCTTTATATTTGTCAACTTTTTTCATTAAACTTTCTTCAACAAAAGGTCCTTTCCATACTGATCTTGCCATTACTTAGTATCCTTCCTTTTATTTCTTCTCTTAATAATATATTTATCTGTTCTCTTATTATCTCTTGTTTTCAGACCTTTAGCAGACTGACCAGTAGGTGAAACTGGATGTCTTCCACCAGCTGATTTACCTTCTCCACCTCCGTGTGGGTGATCAACTGGGTTTTTAACAACACCTCTAGTATGAGGTTTTCTTCCAAGCCATCTTGATCTTCCCGCTTTACCAATTTTGATATTTTTTTGGTCAGGATTGCTTAATGTTCCAATTGTAGCTAATGATCTTGAATCTATTTTTCTTATTTCTCCAGAAGCTAATTTAATTATGCTGTAATTACCGTCTAAACCACTTATGGTTACTGATGAACCTGCTGATCTAGCAATTTTTCCACCAGCACCTGGTTGTATTTCTACGTTATGGATGTTTATTCCAACTGGAATATCCTGTAACGGCATACAATTACCAATTTTAATTTCTTTTTTCGAGCCATTTTCAATTTTATCTCCAATTTTAATTTTTTGTGGAGCTAAATAATATGCGTGAGATCCATCTTCGAATTTTACTAACATGATGTAACATGATCTGTTTGGATCATACTCAATTCTTTCAACAGTAGCCTCCATATCAAATTTTTTTCGGTAAAAATCAACATGTCTGTACATTTTTTTATGTCCACCAGCTCTATTAATGTTAGTTATGTGTCCGTTATTGTTTCTCCCTTTCATTGAATTTTTTGGAGAAACAAGTGATTTAAAAGGTTTACCTTTCCACAGACCAGTTCTATCAACTAAGATAGTTCCTCTAGTAGATTTTGTATAAGGTTTAAAAGTCTTTAGTGCCATTTATTAAATTCCTGTTGTTAGATCAATACTTTGACCTTTTTTAAGAGTGATTATTGCTTTTTTAAATCCAGAAACTTTTACTTTTTTTCCTC
>Ga0213869_10002261_pt1 | contig 13509 bp, 8 predicted proteins | sample PICome_10_FD_160083 | JGI IMG/M metagenome (GOLD analysis project Ga0213869, IMG submission 160083) | Coastal seawater microbial communities near Pivers Island, North Carolina, United States - PICO132 | ecosystem: Environmental > Aquatic > Marine > Coastal | place: USA: North Carolina...
ATACGTCGTCTTCACCTTGAGCTCGCTTGAACTGCAGGAAGCCTTCGATAAGGAAGTCGATATCACCATCAAGCACTCCGCTGACGTTGGCAGTCTCAATCTCGGTACGGAGGTCTTTTACCATCTGGTATGGCTGCATCACGTAGCTGCGGATTTGGCTTCCCCAGCCGACCTGGGCTTGTTTGCCTGCGATGGCGTCGAGTTCGGCCTGACGGTCTTCTTCAGCCTTCGCCGCGATCATCGACTTCAAACGGCCCATGGCCCGCTCACGGTTCTGCAACTGGCTTCGCTCTTCTTGCGAGCTCGCTACCAGACCGGTTGGGTGGTGGATGTAACGCACCGCCGACGACGTCTTGTTGATGTGTTGGCCGCCAGCCCCTGATGCTCGAAAAACCTGCATTTCGATGTCGGACTCGTCGACGTCCAGCTCAACATCTTCAAGCAGAGGCCACACCTGGACTGCTGCGAACGAAGTCTGGCGCCGCCCTTGATTGTCGAATGGGCTGATGCGCACCAACCGGTGCGTGCCTCGCTCTGCGCTCATGAGGCCGTAGGCATACCGGCCAGAAATCGTGACCTCCGCCGACATGATCCCGGCTTCAGCACCCTCAGACACACCGTTGAGCGTGATCGTGAAATTGCGCCGCTCACACCACTTCTCGTACATACGCAGCAGCATCTCTGAAAAGTCCTGTGCGTCGACGCCGCCGTCCTTGGCGTTGATCTGCACAATGCAGTCGGCGTCATCGTGTTCCCCGGTGAACATGCTTCGCAACTCAAGCTGATCGAACGTTGCTGCAACCATGCCAATCGCCGTCTCGATTTCAGGCTCCAAACTGGCGTCGTCTTCGTCGCGCGCCAATTCGTGAAGCACCTCGACGTTTTCGATCTCTTCAGTCAGCGTGTCGAACGCCTCAAGGTCGTCTTTGATGTTGGCGTACTCGGCGTTGAGCTTCTTGGCGCGGTCCTGGTCATCCCAAAGTCCCGGCTCAGCTACCTCGTGTTCGAGCACCGCGAAGCGCTCACGGTTTTCGATGACCGAGAGATAGGCCGCGGCCTCGGCGAGTCGGCGTTGGACCTCGCGGATGTCGTGTGTGAAGTCGCGCATGATCCCAGTGGTGTCTTCTTGCGCTCAGGCTTTGCCGTGACAGTTCTTGAACTTTTTGCCAGAACCACAGGGACAGGGCGCATTGCGTGGCGTCTTTTCGAAGGCGTCTTTGACCACCGTCTCCTGTTTCTTGGGCTCTGGAGTTTCGGCCGCAGTTGCGGGCGAACGTGCGGCGTCAGCACGTGCCGCACGATCGAAACCACTCGACTGAACGTCATCAGACGAGCTGGTCTGAAGGTTTTGGACCGGGGCCGCGGCCGCTGCGCCCACCCCAGGTTGTGTGTCGCTGTCTTTGACCACTTGTACGTGCATCACGTATTTGACAAAGTCCTGGGCGATGCCGGTCATCATTGTGCCAAACATCTCGAAGCCTTCGCGTTGCCACTCGACGAGCGGATCTTTCTGTCCCATGGCTCGCAGGTTGATTCCACCCTGTAGGTAGTCCATTTCCTCAAGATGTTCGCGCCAGCGTTGGTCGATGATGCGCAGCATCACCTGGCGTTCTACCTGGCGCAGCGTGTCGGCACCCATGTCTTGTTCACGCTGCTCGTAATGAGCAGTTGCGTTAGACATCACCATCTCATAGATCTCGTCGGTGTCAGCGCATGCTTGTAATTGCGCGACCGAACTCGAATCTGGCCAGTAAAGAGTGAGTTCCTTAGCTAAGCCGTCGAGATCCCACTCGTCATCGGCAGCCGAAGCGCAGTGCGCCGTGATTAATGCGTCGACCGCGTCAGCCAAGTACTCGGCGCCGGCGTTTTTGAGATCTTCGCCATCGAGGATTTGGTCGCGACGCTGGTAGATGATCTTGCGCTGTTCGTTCATCACCTCGTCGTACTTGAGAACGTTTTTGCGAATCTCGGCATTCTTCGTCTCGACAGTGGTTTGTGCACGTTCGATTGCCTTAGTGACCATCTTCGCTTCGATTGCCTCGTCGTCCGGCAGTGCCCGACCCATGACATAGTTCAGCGCGCCGGTTGCAAACAGGCGCATCAGATCGTCGTCGAGGCTCAGAAAGAAGCGGCTGGCTCCTGGGTCGCCTTGGCGGCCCGAACGGCCGCGGAGTTGATTGTCGATACGGCGGCTGTCGTGACGCTCGGATCCAATAACGTAAAGACCACCCTGGTCCAGCACTTGTTGGCGTTCGCGCTCGCACTCATTTGAAAATTTGGCAAGCATGTCGTCGTAGAGTGCTTGGGCTTTCTTACGTTCTACCTGAAACTCCTCAGGCATTTGCTCGACCGGCATGGCGAACTCGAAGTCAGACTTCAGATGTTCATCAGAGAACCCGGCCTTGAGGACCTCAGAGTGGGCGAGTCCCTCGGGATTGCCACCAAGCAGGATGTCGACGCCGCGACCGGCCATGTTGGTGGCCACGGTAACCGCTCCGAGACGACCTGCTTGAGTGACAATTTCGGCTTCACGAGTATGTTGCTTTGCGTTGAGGACCTCGCAGGGGATGTTCCGCTGGTCGAGCAGACGGCCCAGGTGCTCTGAGCGGCCAACGCTGGCAGTACCAACGAGGATTGGCTGTCCGTTCGCGTGACGTTGCTCGATGTCGTCGATAATCGCGCTAAATTTTGCTTCTTCGGACTTGTAAATGAGATCTGGCTCGTCAGCGCGAACTACCGGCTGATTAGTGGGAATGGGCACGACGCCAAGGCCGTAGGTGTTCATCAGTTCAGCGGCCTCTGTGGTGGCCGTACCCGTCATTCCGGCAAGCTTTTCGTAGAGCCGGTAATAGTTCTGTAGCGTGATTGTGGCGAGCGTCTGGTTCTCTTCCTTGATCTTGACGCCCTCCTTGGCTTCAACAGCCTGGTGGATGCCTTCGGACCAACGGCGGCCCTCGAGCACCCGGCCGGTGAACTCGTCGACGATCTTTACTTCGCCACCTTGAACGATGTAGTCCTTGTCGCGCTTGTAGACCTCTTTGGCCTTCAGCGCCACAGTGAATTGGTGCACAAGGTTCGCTTCGACGGTGTCGTAAAGATTTTCAACGCCGAGCGCTGCTTCGACGGTCTCGATGCCGTGCTCCGTCGGTACGACAATTCTCTTATCTTCTTCGAATTCGTAGTCGACATCGCGCTGAAGTGAACGAACGATGGATGCAAACCGGTAATAGAGCTTTGCTGCATCCGCGACACGGCCCGAGATGATGAGCGGGGTTCGCGCTTCATCGATAAGAATCGAGTCGACTTCATCAACGATGCAGAAGTTATGACCGCGCTGTTGCACCTTTGCGTCTTTGCTGGGCGCCATGTTGTCGCGGAGATAGTCGAAACCAAGTTCGTTGTTGGTGCCATAAGTGACGTCAGCGGCGTAGCTCCTGCGTTTCTCAGCCGCAGTAGCGCCACGACCCGGCAAAATCAGCCCGACGTCCATATTCATGAACCGATAAATACGACCCATCAGCTCAGACTGGTACTGGGCCAGATAGTCGTTGACCGTGACGAGGTGCACGCCCTTCTGGGCAATGGCATTGAGAAACACTGGCGCCGTCGACGTGAGGGTTTTGCCTTCACCAGTTTTCATCTCGGCAACCCAACCGAAGTGCAGCGCTGCGCCGCCCATCATTTGCACGTCGAAGTGACGTTGTCCAAGTGTTCGATCTGCCGCCTCGCGCGTGACCGCAAATGCTTCGACCAGCATGTCGTCGAGATCTTCACCATTTTCGAGACGCTGGCGGAAATCGCCGGTCTTCGCTTTAAGCGCGTCGTCGGAGAGTTTGCGGTATTCGCCTTCGAGTGCGTTGATCTCGGGCACGATGCCTTCAAGTGCTTTGAGTTTCTTGCCTTCGCCGGCGCGAAGAATTCGATCGAGAATGCCCATGAAGGCGCCAATCCTACCGTCAGGCAGCCACTGCCCGAGGTGCACGATGGAACGACAGCACCTTGGCGCCCGAGGCAGCCGGAGTCGATGCAACTGCGGCAAGGGTCACGTGATGCGCCCCCTGCTGCTCCAGCGCGTCGGAGGCGGCCAGCAGCGTGGCACCAGTGGTGGCCACGTCGTCCACCACCACCACATTGCAATCCGACAGACCGGCCTTGGCGGCAAACTCTGGAACGCCTGAGTGCTCAGATCGGCTCCTTTCCTTCTGTGCTGTTGATAACCCAGGTCTAGCGAGAAGACAGCGGGTCGGCACACCTAGTTGTCGACCAACCGTATGCGCGATTTCTTCTACCGGATCGAACCTTCGCTGTCTGCGCCAGCGCGGACCAGTCGGTGCCCATGTCACCACGTCGAGATCACGATGCACCTCAGCCTCAACGAGCCGGTTAGCTAAAAGTCCACCTAGGTGGCGTGCTACCTGGCGACGCTTGCGGTTTCGAAGCGAGAGCACGACTTCGCGAGCTCGCCCCGTGAATGGCACTGCGGCGATAATGCCGTGTGCCTGCCCCTGCGGCGGCGGGCCGACCAAAGCGAATCGACAGGTCCTGCAGATGGCCAGGCCAGGAGCGTCGCATCCTGCACAGCGATTTTCGAAGAGCATGATGCCATCATGAGCACGCACTGTCACAAAGTCAGGCGGTGTCGATCTGATTGAGAAAGCAGTGCACCCGCCCGTAGGCTCAAGCGCTCTAGTCACTCAGTACCGTGGTCACGATGATCGGCACGACTGCGGCACCGACTCCGAGGCTGCGGGTTCTTGGCGGCCGGTTTATCGAACGGCTTGTCCGTTGCCTTTTCGGGCTGGTGCTCTTCGGCTTTGGTATTTCAATGATTATCAGCGCCGAACTCGGCGCTGCACCGTGGGACGTCTTTCATACTGGAGTCAGCGAAATCACCGGTGTTTCTGTCGGAAACGTCGTCATTCTTACTGGCCTTGCGCTACTCCTCGTCTGGATTCCGTTGCGTGAACGACCAGGGCTCGGCACCCTGCTCAACGCCACGGTAATCGGCATCGTCGTCGACATCACATTGCCGTGGATCCCTGATTCCAGTCTTATTATGACTCGAACACTGCTCATGCTGGGTGGGGTCACCGTGATCGCTGTCGGTTCGGGCTTCTATATCGGTGCTGGCCTCGGACCGGGGCCGCGTGATGGCTTGATGACCGGCCTTGCCAAACGCTCAATCGGCGGTCGGCAGATTTCCATCCGAGTTGCGCGCACTGCGGTCGAGTTGCTTGTGCTTTGTGTTGGCATTGCACTCGGCGGATCGGTCGGCATCGGAACAGCCGTATTTGTCTTCACCGTCGGCCCCCTGGTGCAGGTGTTTCTTCCCCGCCTCACAATGCGACCCGCCTAGAGCACGCGGCACCAACAAGCTCTTCGAAGGAGAAGTCTTATCGGCGTGACGGCCGACGGGCTGAGATCAGCCCACCGCCGTCCGCAGCTCAGTAGCGGTAATTCGCTGGCTTGAAGGGGCCGGCGGGGTCCATGTCAAGGTATTCCGCTTGCTCATCGGTGAGCTTGGTGAGCTTCACGCCAAGCGCCCCAAGGTGCAACATGGCCACTTTCTCATCGAGGTGCTTTGGCAGCACGTAGACACCTAGCGGATAGGCCTCAGTTCGGTTATACAGTTCGATCTGGGCGATTACCTGGTTGGTGAATGAGCATGACATCACGAAGCTCGGGTGCCCGGTTGCGCAACCGAGATTCACCAAGCGGCCCTCGGCGAGGATGATGATCTGCTTGCCGTCATCGAACTTCCAAACGTCAGTACCAGGCTTAAGTTCGTCACGAGTCGCCCCCGAACGGGACAACCCAGCCATATCAATTTCGTTGTCAAAGTGCCCAATGTTGCAGACAATGGCGTTGTGCTTCATCTGCCTCATTGAATCGATGGTGATGAGGTCCATGTTTCCCGTAGAGGTAACGAAGATGTCGGCGGTTTCCACCACGTCTTCAAGCGGAACCACTTGAAGCCCCTCCATCGCAGCTTGGAGTGCGTTGATCGGATCAATCTCGGTGACGATCACCCGAGCGCCTTGCCCTTGAAGCGACTGTACACAGCCCTTTCCCACGTCGCCATAACCGAGCACAACTGCGGTTTTCCCGCCGATCATCACGTCAGTTGCCCGCGAAATCGAATCGACGAGGCTGTGGCGGCAGCCGTATAGGTTGTCGAATTTCGACTTGGTGACCGAATCGTTGACGTTTATCGCCGGAAACAGCAGCTCGCCGTCATCCATCATTTTGTACAAACGCTTGACGCCAGTGGTGGTCTCTTCGGTGACGCCTTTGATACCAGCAGCCATACGGGTCCATTTGCCGTGTTCAGTCTTGAGCGAACGCTGCAGCAGGCCGAGCACGATGGCGAACTCGGGGTTGGATGCCGATGTCGGGTCGGGGACTTCGCCGGATTTCTCGAACTCGACTCCCTTGTGGAGGAGCATCGTGGCGTCGCCGCCGTCGTCAAGAATCATGTTTGGCCCGTCGTAGACCTCGCCAGTGGGGCCGTCAGGCCAGGTCATCATCTGGTCGGTGCACCACCAGTACTCTTCAAGCGTCTCACCCTTCCACGCGTAGACCGGAACACCCTGCGGATTGTCGACGCTGCCGTTCGGGCCGACGACCGTCGCGGCTGCGGCGTGATCCTGTGTCGAGAAAATATTGCAACTCGCCCAGCGAACTTCAGCACCCAACGCGGTCAGCGTTTCGATGAGGACCGCTGTCTGAATCGTCATGTGCAGCGATCCTGAGATACGGCACCCTGCGAGGGGCTTCGACTCGCCGTATTCCTTACGGAGAGCCATCAAGCCGGGCATCTCGTGCTCGGCGAGAATCATCTCTTTACGGCCAAACGGTGCGAGTTCGAGATCGGCGACGCGAAAGTCTTTGGTCTCGGCGAGGCGAGACAGAGCAGTATTGGACATGGGGCCTCCTGAGGCTGGGTTCGAACGGACGCCCCAACCGTTGCGGCGTCGGAGTTTTCCGAACCGGGCTGACGTCATCAGACGCCGATCGGAGCAGCCCGGATATTCCGGCCATAAGGTTAGCGGCTCAGCCAGCCCACCGGGCCAAGCCCATTGCGCAATTCCAAATCGACGGATTCCTCAAGCAAGAACGATGGCGTACACGTCAAGCACATAATCGACCGATCCGTAGTTGTTGTACACGGTAACGACGTACTCGTCACTGTCTACGGTGCCGTACTTGATTAGTGATGTGTTCGGAACTACTTCACCTAGAAAAAAATTGAGGTTGGCCGTCAACGGCCGCTCCTGCAGTCCGCCAGGATAAACTTGGAGGTACGACGAGACGCCAGCACCATCGGAGGCGTACGTCTTTTTCAGGTCAACAGCGAAGAGACCGCCAATCAATCCGAGTTGCTCGGGAGCAACCTCCGGCTCAACGCCGTCGGGGTTCAGCGTCACAGATTCAGCGAACTGCTTGAAGCTCCAAGACTCCTTTGTGCCGTGCAGGAGTGGCGCATCGCCGTGCTCGGCTTCGCGTGTATCGAAGGCACGGAACGGCGCCTCAAGAGGTACAACCCGACCACGGTTTGTAGCTGCCCACTCCGCATCGACATCCTCGATAAAATAGCCGAGTACGTCAACAACGAGGTCGAGTTCACCCGCGTGGTTATAGAGGTGAATCTTGCCATCGTCGCCAACTGGCACTACCGCCATATTCGCATGGATGCCGCCAGCAACCACCAGAGAGTTTGCAGTTTTGTCAGGGTTGGTCTGGACGCTGTTTGGCGTCGCCGTGACGTAGGTCGGTCGACTCGTCGGGTTGTTGTTAACAAGTGCCAAATTGACGAGAACAGCGGTCACCCGTGAGTCGTTGGGAACAATGTTCGGCTGAGCGGGGCAGACCGCAGTGGCTCCTCGAATCTGGAGGGCAACCGAGTCAGCCGCTGCGAGCGACTGTCCCAAGTTCCGCGGATTGGGATTGCATCCGCTCTCGCTTGCTCGAGTGTCGAGAATGCGTCCAGGATTCACGAGCTCAAGTCGGCTACCGCCGCTGTTGTAAGCTGACGTCGAGATCCAACCAAAAACGTCAACGACAAGGTGATACGAGCCTGCCCTGTTGGTATTGGCGTTGAAGGTAATCGTGCCATCCGGACCCACGCCGAGAATGGCAAGATTTGGCACGTCGGCGCCTGCCCCAAAAGTGATCAGGGCCGAGATATCGCCGCCGCCGAAATCAAAGCCCGTTGGGTACGCGGAAAGGTAACCACTGTGCGTTGGCTGAGTCACAGTCACGGTGAGGACCACTGCAAGAACGTCGGAGGGGTCCTCAGGAAGTCCACCGCGTCCAAGCGGGTCGAACTTGAACTCGGCAGTGGAGGCGATGCCAACTCCGGTTGGCTTCGCTCCATACGGAGCGACGTCGTATTTGTCTTCTCCTGGACGGGTGTCGAGAATACGAGTCGGTGGGAGCGGGTGGAATTCGCCCCCTGCATCGACAGGCCCAACGGCCAAAACGACCTCCCCGGTCGAATTCACCGATGCCGCGACTGAAACCACTGTCACGCAAGCAGCCAAAAAAGCAGCAGCCTGCCTGAACCATCTATTCCTGTTCACAGATTGAACTGTAATCGTTCCGCTTCAGAACTCGACGGCACGACCCGAAATCAAAAAACTTGCCTGTTACTTTCATCGATTTAGCCAAAGCTGGCTTCAGCCGATCGATCACTACCTCGGTCAGCGTCCCGTCTAAAACGTTGGATCGATCGCCTGTTCGGCAACGATGGCCATCAACCGACCATGCTCCACAGCGTCCACGTTTACGGCCTCGTCGATCAACATCACCGGGATATCATCACGAATTTCATAGGACCGAGAGAGCCGCGAGTTGTACAGCATCGACTCAGATTCGATGTAGTACAGGGGCCCCTTGTCTTCCGGACAAGCCAAGATCTTCAGCAACTCAGGTGATAGCGACATGATCGCAGCGTAGACCGCAAGCCGACTAAAGTTAGCTCTTCACAACGAGCTGCTGAAAGATAATCGACCACAGAGTGTGAGCGAGGATCAGGCTGTGATCAAGCCGAGCAACGTTGCTACTCTGTCGTCGCACGAGTTGCGGTCTGCAGCCTCGAGATTCAACCGCAGCAGCGGCTCTGTGTTTGACGGCCGGAGGTTAAACCACCAGTCGCCACAGTCGACACTGAGCCCATCGAGTCGATCCTGCTTGTTCCCCGAGTACTCGTTGCTCACACGTTCGATCACGGCTAGAGCATCACTGACTTCAGTATTTATCTCTCCGCTGGCCGAGTAGCGCTCGTAGGGGCGGCGGACCTCTGAGAGCGGAACACCATTCCGGCCTGCCTCTGCCATAACCATAAGTGATGCAATCAGTCCGCTGTCGGCGTTGTAGTTGCGCGCGAAGTAGTAGTGCGCTGAGTGCTCACCACCGAAGACTGCTCCGGAATCAGCCATTACCTGCTTGATGAAAGAGTGCCCGACCTTGGTTCGAATCGGCACGCCGCCGTGCTCACGCACGACTTCGGGGACCGCTCGCGAGCAGATGAGGTTGTGTAAAATCGACGCGCCAGGGCTCTGGCGCAGCGCAGCAACCGCTAGAAGCGCCGTCGTGGTCGAACCGCTCATTCCCTCACCGTGTTCGTCGACGACGAACACACGGTCAGCGTCACCGTCGTAGGCCAACCCGATATCGAATCCGCCGCTCACCACACGCGCCCGCAGGTCCCGCTGGTTGGCTGGTTGCAGCGGGTCGGCGGGATGATTTGGAAAAGTTCCGTCGAGCTCTGGGTACATCACCTCAAGTTCGATGTTTGCGAGTCGCTCAAACACGGCGGGAACGACCAGACCGCCCATCCCATTGGCGGTGTCCGCAACAACCTTCATCGGCCCTATGTCGTTGGGGTCAACAAAGGTGAGCACGTGCTCCGCAAAGTCGTCGAGGACGTTGCGCTCGATCCGAGTTCCCGAGCGCAACGCAAGTTTTGGTGCCGTTCCGTCGAGCACCTCTGCCGCTACCCGCTTGATGTCGAGCAGCCCCGTATCGACGCCCACAGGACGCGCCCCCGCCATGCATAACTTGACGCCGTTGTATCCGGCGGGGTTGTGGGATGCGGTGAACATTGCTCCCGGCGCGTTGAGGGTGCCAGACGCGTAGTACATCATGTCAGTCGATCCAAGACCAATGTCGACGACATCGAGGCCCTGATCTAGCAGCCCTTTCGAGAACGCTTCGACGAACTGTGGGCCGGAGGGCCGCATATCTCGCGCTACTACTACCTGCCCAGCGGAACTGGACCCCGCAATATGTAAGGCAAACCCGACTCCGAGGGCGTGAGCCACATCAGCGTTCAGCTGTTCCGGAACGGTGCCGCGGATGTCGTACGCCTTGACAATCTGATCGAGCACTGACATAGCCGCAGAGACGCTATCGATGACTGGCGTTTAATCCGATGGAGATTGTTGTGGCCTGGCATCACTGTCGCCGTCATCGACTCCCAGTGGGTTAAAGATATTACTTAGCTGAGGGTCAATGAGCAGGTCCGATACTCCGCCTGGCTCACTTGAGTCAGCGAGCGAGTCCGGCAAGTTCTTCGCTGCCGGATCCAGGACTTCATCTGTCGGACGGGAAGGCGCCCAGACGTCTGGAACGAGAGGCGTTTCGCCAGTTGGACAATCGCCTACGTCATCGCCCGATGGGTCGCTTTCGGTACCGCCCGATCCCCAGCCCGGGAACTCACCGGCGAACTGCAAATCACCTCGACGCCGCCAATAGAAGCACGTCCCAATGCCGATCACCGTGAGACCATAGAAGAACCAATCAAGCCTCGATTTTTGGTATTCCATGCGCACGTTAGTCTCCGTCGGTACGACCACCATGTGGTTCGGCGACACGCGGTACGGACCGTCTGCGCCACTAACGGCCCAGTTTGGAAAATAGCTGACCCGCACTAAGACAGGCACGCCAATCTGGCTCACGCTGAACTCGACCGACTGCTGGCCAATCTGCACTTCGGATACCTCGATCGAGGGCAAATCAACCGATTCGATGTTTTGAACCGGCAGGACGTAGTCGACGTTTCGGCTGCGCTCCCCTGGCTCGCCGACGCGGACGCCCATGTCAATCTCGACGTCAATACGCTGCCAGTCGTCGGGACCATCGTCGGCGGGAATCGCTGCCCAATCGCCCTGACGCTGAAACCAGCTGGTCCCCAATTCAAGGTTCCGTTCTCGTTGATCGCCCTTGCGTTCATTGACGACTACTGGCTGCACTCTCAGCGGTTCGACAATCGTGGAGCCAATCAACTCGTAAATATCCCACGGAGCGGACGTGGTGATGAACTGCAGTTCTTCCTGTCGGGATGCTTCGGCCTTTGCCGGGTCTGTGCGGACCATGAGGTAGCGGACGCCGAGGTCGGACATGTGCTGGACGCCGACCTCGGCATTATTGTTGACGTATCGCAACTCGCGCACCGGATTCGACGAGCTTTCGGAAACCGCAGCGGCAGTGATGAAGTGGTAGGGCGTAGTGCCAGAGGCTTCGAAGAAGAGGCCCTCCATTGAGCCGATGCAGCCATCGGTCCAGTGCGGCAGAAGCATCAGGGCCATCGTCGTTCCATATTGACCGTTATCTGCGTTGTTCTCCCAAAGTGCGCGGCCGCAGCCGTTGGACTCTCCGATGTGGGCCATCTCGGTGACAACTGCGTGATACTCAGGGAACTGTGTTCGCGCTTCGTACCCGCCCCAGTTGTAGCGAGTCCAACCGTCGGCTACGGCTCGGCCAGCATCCGGGGACTTCTGGATCGGCCCCCACGCATAAGTGGTAGTGGCGGCCGTGTCCTCGGTCCCTGCGGTCACCACTACACGGCCGTCGAACGGCAAGGTCTCATACATGAAGCCGAACACGGTGAGGCAGCTGAGGCCTATTGCGCCCACAGCAAGCGCTGATTCGTATGAATTGAGTTGCCGATCTGCCATTTGGTGACGGGCCAAGTTGACGACCCAGGTGATCACCTCAAGGGCACCGATCATCATCAAGAAGTACCTGAGAAGATAAACGAATGGGAGCAGCCGGGGGTTCCATAGTAGGCCAATGCCAGGCAAGCTGTCGCGTGTTACGTAGACCCCGACGACGAACAGCAAGGTGATGATGCCGAGAGCGACGCCGGTCAAGTTCCGTCGCACGATCATCGCAGCAAATCCAATGATGGCCAGCGTGGTAATCAAAATGTCGAGGCCGGTTGTGAGTGGAAAGAACATGTCCCAAAACGAGTCGCTTGAACCACTCGGCCTAAACCCGTACTTCATGTCGGTCATGAACTCGTGCCCAAATAGGAAGGGACCGACCCACCACGCCGAGAGCAACAGAGTCGTGATGCCGACCGACACCGAGTACCAAGCGCGTTTGTTGTCCATCCAAACCAGCGACATGACGATTGCTGCGACCGCAACGAAAATCAGCACAATGCCGTGCGATACCGCAGCAAGCGACAGCACCACAGCGGTCCACACTCGGAACCGGCCAGTGCGCAGACCGTGCGCAAGAAGCCCGAGACCGAGAACTGACAGGGTGAGCGCTATAGAAAACGAATACTCGCCAGCCATTGTCGACTTAACGTTGCCGCCGTAAATTTCGAAGCTTTCGTCAAGCAGGAAACACAGACCACCAAAGGCGAACAGTTCGGGGATTGGGTGACGGAAGTTCGCGAGGCGGCCAAACGCCCAACAGGCAAATGGAAAGGTCAGCAGACCAGACGCTGCAACGATTTTGAACGCGACGCCGTACGCAACGAACGGAACGGCATCAAGCGCCACGATCGCAAGAGCGGGAATGACCATGTAGAAGCGGTACAGCGGGAGCCCGCCGTACCAGTCCATGCTCCAACCACTCAGCTGAAAGTTGGGAAGAAAGTGATCTCGGAGAAACGCCGGGGCCCACACGTGGGCGCCCATATCGCCACCCGTGGGTGTTGTGTTGTCGAGCAACAGATCGCGACTGGGCGACAACGGGTTGAAATGAACGACCAACATCATCACGACCGTGGTCGTCACAAGCGTTGCTGATGTGACTAGCACCCGCGCTACACGTTCGTTATTCCACTCTCGGTTCCACCATGCGACTGGGCGCCGGACGATCCGCTCGCCGATGCGACGCGCCAGACTCGGAACGGTTGGGTCGGCGACCGAGCTGTCACTAGCCGTATCACCGACAACCCACTTCTCGTCAGCGTCACTCCCAATGCGGTAACTGACCGGGTCATTGCGTTGGGCCTCGTCGTATCGCAGCTGGTAGCCAAGGCCTTCGGACTCACCGTCGGCGCCCGACCCCAACCCAAACTGATCGGAATCAACATCTCGTTGCGGCTCGCTGTCAGCTTCGTCATGCCGGCGCGTCATATCTTCAGTCATTTGACTCGGTCACCAATTCGAGTTGCATTCGGCGCGATGTAGTCGCAGGCGATCGTCATAAAGAGAGCCCATTTTGACAGAGACGACGCTGACCGGGGTGGCAGCTTGCCATTGCTCA
>Ga0213869_10002262_pt1 | contig 13503 bp, 17 predicted proteins | sample PICome_10_FD_160083 | JGI IMG/M metagenome (GOLD analysis project Ga0213869, IMG submission 160083) | Coastal seawater microbial communities near Pivers Island, North Carolina, United States - PICO132 | ecosystem: Environmental > Aquatic > Marine > Coastal | place: USA: North Carolina...
ATATTATACAATTTTAATTCAATTTGGTTCACTTGATGAATATAGTGGTGGTGAACTATGGGTTAGAGATGATGTGGATGTACTTATAAATCAAGATATTGGAAACGTTTCTATATTTGGAAATGCTCAAGTACATTGGGTAACACCAATAGAATCAGGAGAAAGATGGAGTTGTACTATATTTTTAGAAAAAGATGCATTGAAAAAAAGTATCATTTAATCGTTTTTTTATATTTGTATATATTTATATAAAACACAAATAACAATGTTATGGCAGATACAAAATTAACAACAGTAAAAATTATAAAAGATATTTACTCTAAATTTAAAAAACTATCATTTGATTCAAATATAACACTTCAAAAACTTGTAAACCGTTCGGTTGACAAATACATTGAAGATGATTTATTTCAAAATGAAATCAATAACTACACAAACTTACAAGAGAGCGGCTCCGCATTTTAATTATGAAACGAGAAGATAACGGCAACACCCAACTTAATACTATTCGTAGTGAGTTCAACGATAGGGTTGAAAACAAAATCTACTTAGGTAATACAATACGAGTAAAGTTAAACGCAAAAAGAAGGTACAGAACAATTTAAATAAAGGTTAATGGCAAAAAAGAAGAAAATTCTATTATTATCTGATGATTTGAGAATGTCATCAGGTATCGCAACAGTATCTAAAGAACTAGTTTTAGGAACATTAGATAAATACCATTGGGTTCAATTAGGAGCAGCAGTAAATCATCCTGAAAAAGGTAAAGAAATTGATTTAGGTAATGATGTTCGTAAACAAACTGGTATTAAAGATGCATCATTAAAAATAATTCCATGGACTGGTTATGGTGATTCAAATATTCTTCGTGAATTAATCATGAGACACCAACCAGATGCAATACTACACTTTACAGACCCAAGATATTGGAGATGGTTGTATGAAATGGAATCTGAATTAAGACAAAATATTCCAATTCTATTTTATCATATATGGGATGATTTACCAGACCCGGACTATAATAGAAACTATTATGAATCATGTGATTGGTTGGGATGTATCTCAAGACAAACTTATGGTATCGTAAGTAGAGTTGGTAATATAGATTCAGAAACAATCAAACCATTAGAGGAATGGCAAACATCTTATGTACCACATGGTATCAATTCAGAAACTTATAAACCTGTTGAAGTACCTCAAGAATTTAGACAAACTGTTACAGAAGATAAAGATTACAAGTTTGTTTTATTTTGGATGAATAGAAACATAAAAAGAAAACAACCATCAGATGTTATTTGGGCATTTAAGAAATTCGTTGATGGTTTACCAGAAGAAGATAAAGATAAAGTATGTTTAATAATGCATACTGCACCAAAAGACCCTAATGGTACTGATTTATTTAAAGTTGCAGAAAAGATAGCACCTGATTGTGATATAAAATTCTCAACAGAAAGAGTAAATCAAAAAGAATTAAACTACATTTATAACATTGCAGATTGTACAATAAATATTGCAGGTAACGAAGGATTTGGATTAGTAACGGCTGAATCAGTAATGGCAGGAACTCCTATGATTGTAAATGTTACAGGTGGAATGCAAGACCAATGTGGATTTAAAAAGAAATCAACTGGTAAATACTTTACTGCTGAAGATTACAAAGAAATCGGTTCACTTCACAATTACAGAGAATGGGAAGATAAAGTAACTCATGGTGAGTGGGTAAAACCAGTTTGGCCTAGAGTTCAAACTATGGTAGGTTCAGTTCCAACTCCTTATATCATTGATGATAAAGTAGATGTATATGAAGTTGCAGATGCTATCAAGTATTGGTATGATAAAACACCTGAACAAAGAGCAGAAGCTGGATTAAAAGGTAGAAAAGAATTCTTAGGTGAAATGGGATTAAATCATACAAATATGTGTAAAACACTTGTTGATGGAATCGAAACTACATTTAAAAATTGGAAACCTAAGAAAAAGTTTAATGTTTATAAACTTAGGTAATGAGTAAACCCATATTCATAGTACGATTTCCTGGATATTGGACTAACAATCAAGTTCGAGAATCTAGAGAGCCGTACATGGAATGAAAGAACTTAATGAAGATTATCATATTTTAACTTTACAGGATAACGAATTAGAAACTACAAGATTTGAATGTTATAATTCACCACACGAAAAAGAAAAGTTAGAAGAAATAACAAAACTAACTGAACTCTCGATACAGAGATGTTTAAGAAACGAAGAAGAAAACAGATTAAGAGAAATAGAAAATGAATAAACCTATATTAGTATTTCAGGCACCAATAGCAACTAGAAGTGGTTATGGTGACCATTCAAGAGATATCTTGAAATCATTATTTGAATTAGATAAGTACGATGTAAAAATTGTACCAACAAGATGGGGTAATACCCCTCAAGACCAGATAAACCCTCAAAGTGAGTTTGGACAAAGAATTCTACAAAGTATCGTAACACAACTAAATCAAAAGCCAGATATCTACATACAGGTATCTGTTGCAAATGAATTTAAACCAATGGGTAATTATAATATTGGTATTACTGCTGGAGTAGAAACAACATTAGCACCACAAGAGTTTATTCAAGGTGGTAATCAAATGGATTTAATTATAACTCCATCTGAATTTACCAAAGAAACTCTAGTTAAAACATCATATACACAAATAGATAAAAATACAAAACAAAAAGTAGGTGAATTTAAATTACAAAAACCTGTTGAAGTTTTGTTTGAAGGAGTTGATACTTCAATATTTGATGGTAAATGCAAATCATCAATATTAGAATCAGTTGATACAGATTTCAATTTCTTATATGTTGGACATTGGTTACAAGGTGAATTAGGACATGATAGAAAAGATACAGGTATGATGATTAAAACATTCTGTACTGTATTTAAGGGATTGCCAAGAAATCAACAACCAGGTTTAATTCTTAAAACATCATCTGCAGGATTCTCTGTAATGGATAGAGAAGGTATTTCTGAAAAGATAAAAGAACTTACAAAAGAATTTGGAGATAAATGTCCTCCTATTCATTTAGTATTTGGAGATTTATCCGAATCAGAATTAAATGATTTGTACAATGATGAAAAGGTAAAAGCAAAGATAATGTTTACTAAAGGAGAAGGATATGGTAGACCACTTGCAGAATTTGCAACAACTGGTAAACCTATTATCGTTTCTAATTGGAGTGGATATAAAGATTTCCTACCAGAAGAAAATACAGTTTACCTAGAAGGTGAGTTAAAAGAGGTTCATGAATCTGCACAAAATAAATTCTTATTAAAAGAATCAAAGTGGTTTTATGTAGATTACTCAAAAGCAGCTGGTAAGGTTTTTGATGTACATAAAAACTATAACAAATATTTATCTAAGAGTAAAGGATTGAAAACACATATCAATTCAAAGTTTACACTTTCTAAGATGACTGAAAAGTTAGATTCTATACTTAAACAATATGTTAAGATAGAAGAAAAACCACAACATATTGAATTAAAATTACCAGAAATTAAGAAATTATAATGAGTAAATATACAAGACAATATACTAAATTTTTAAGACCTGAAAAAAGAATACCTCGTTCTGAAATCAGACCTAGAAATATTTATCGTATTGTAACATATAAGGGTGGTCAACCAGCAAATAAACAAGGAGAAGATGCAAGATATGTTTTTGCATTGGGTATTATACATGGTAAGTTACATTGTATAAAAATTAACAATGTAGTTCCACTTCATTTTACACAACTTATAGGAAGTTTAAGAGATAAAAGATTACCACTATCTTCTGATTTACGATTAGAGATGATGTTAAAAAAATATTCTAAGGATGGTTCACAACTTTTTACTTCTAAAATTAAAAATAATGCAAAAATATATTCTCGTAAACTAGCAAATTATAGAACATATCATTTAGAAAACATTACAAATGTTTATGAGATAAGATTTGAACAAGACTCTTTAGAAGCTTTGTTTGGTGAAAAAACAACTCCACCTGAAAAAAGAGCAATTCTAAAAGATGAACAAACAGATTTAGATGAAGGTAATCCAAATTCATTAATACAATAAAAAATGACAATTAGTTATGCAATTACAGTTTGTAACGAGATAGAAGAATTAACAAGATTACTTAATTTCTTACAAACTAATATTAGAAAAGAAGATGAAATTGTAATTCAATATGATGAAACATCTGTTACAGATGAAGTAAAAGAGTATGTTACATTAATGAATTCAATGCACGAAAATCATAAAGTATGTAGATTCCCACTCAATAAGGATTTTGCATCATTTAAAAATAATCTTAAATCTCATTGTAGTAAAGATTATATCTTTCAAATAGATGCAGATGAAATACCACATGATTTTTTAGTAGAACATATAGGAACAGTATTAGATGAAAATCCTGTTGATATTGTGTTTGTACCTAGAGTAAATACAGTTGAGGGATTAACAAAACCTCATATTGATAAGTGGAAGTGGAATGTAAATGAAAAGGGTTGGGTTAATTTTCCTGATTATCAAACTAGAATTTACAAAAATACAGAAGATGTTAAGTGGATGAATAAAGTACATGAACGAATTACAGGTTATAGTACATTCTCTAACTTTCCTGCAGAGGAACAATGGAGTTTATATCATCACAAACAAATAAATAGACAAGAACAACAAAACGAATTTTATGAAACAATTTAAACCTTTAGGGGATAGAGTTTTGGTAAAACCAAACGAAAAGAAAGAAAGCAAAAGTACAGGAGGAATCATTATCTCTGAATCTATGACAAGTAATCAAAAAGTAAGTGGTGAGGTTATAGAAATTGGAGCAGGTATATTCTCACAGAATGGTGAAAGAATACCAATGACTGTAAACATAGGTGATACTGTATTATATGAAAAAGGACAAGGTACAAATGAAATAAAAATAGGTGATGAAACTTATTTGTTATTTAATGAACATCAATTATTAGGAATAGTAAAGTGAAAAAAATATTAGTAACAGGTGGAGCAGGTTTTATTGGAACTAATCTTATTAAAAGATTAAGAGAAGATGGACATCGTGTTGTAGTATTAGATGACCATTCAACTGGTGATAGAAATAATCACATAAAAGGTGTAAAGTATATACACACAGATATTGAAACAATTGAATACCTAAAAGGAGAATATGATGTTTGTTATCATTTGGGTGCAGTATCACGAGTACAACCTTCATTTGATGACCCAATTGAATGTTTTAGGGTTAATGTAAAAGGAACAGAATCAGTAATGGAATGGGCAAGACATAACAATATAAAAGTTGTATATGCTGGTTCATCTTCTAAACACCATGACCCTACTGATTCACCATATGCTATGTACAAATATCTTGGAGAAGAAGTTTGTAAGTTATACAAAAATAGTTTTGATGTTGATGTTAGAATCGCTAGATTCTATAATGTATATGGACCAGGTGAATCGTTAGATGAAAAATTTGGTAATGTAATCGGTATTTGGAGAACAAAGAGTTTCAATTGTGAAAAACTACCAATTGTAGGTGATGGAGAACAAAGAAGAGATTTTACTCATGTAGATGATATAGTAGATGGTTTGATTAAAATATCAGAAACCGATGATATACACGAAGATGCATGGGAACTTGGATGTGGTGTAAACTACTCAGTAAATCAGTTGGCAGGATTCTTTAATGAAAGATTTGAAACTGAAACAACTTATATACCAGAACAAAAAGGAAATTATAGAGAAACTCTTAATACCAATACAGATGCTATTGATAGATTAGGATGGAAACCACAAGATAGATTAGAAGATTATATAAAAAGTTTATAATGATAGGAATAGTAGGACAAGGTTTTGTAGGTAATGCAGTTTACCAAAAGTTTAAAAAATATTATGATGTTCTTACACATGATAAAGATGATACAAAATCAACATCAACATTAACTAACTTGGTAATGATGTGTGATACTATATTTTTATGCCTACCAACACCGATGTATAAAGATGGTGAATGTAATACTTCTATTTTAGAAACTGTATTAGGAGAAATAGATTTACTTGTAGATAATTTAGAAGTAAAAAGAACAATTATTATTAAATCAACAATTCCACCTGGTACAACAGAGAAATGGAATGAAAGATACCAATCAGTTAGTATTTTATTTAATCCTGAATTTCTTACTGAAAGAAATGCAGTAGAAGATTATGAAAATCAAGATAGAATTATTATAGGAGGACCAAGACCACAATCAACAGAAGTTGTTAGATTATTTAAAAAGGTATTTCCAAAAGCAAGAATCATAAAAACAAACTCAACCTATGCAGAAATGGTTAAGTATTTAACAAATAGTTTTCTTTCAACTAAAGTTTCTTTTGCAAATGAGATATATCAGTTATGTGAAAAGGTTGGTGCTGATTATGATAAAGTTATTGAATATGCAACACTTGATGATAGATTAGGAACATCTCATTGGGGAGTACCTGGTCATGATGGTGATTATGGATTTGGAGGACATTGTTTTCCAAAAGATTTATCAGCACTTCTTTACTTAACAAATGAATTTGGTACTATAAATAATGTTCTACAAGCAACAAAGAAAACAAATGATGTGGTAAGAAAAAATAAAGATTGGGAACAAATGAAAGGAAGAGCAGTATCATGAAAGTAACTTTTATATATGCATACGAAAATGAGGAGTGGTCAACACCACTTGCACTTGCAACTGAATTTAGTTCATTGGGTTGGGAAGTAGAGATAGTTTCTATTGGTTCTAACAGATTACAGAATTGGAATGATACTCAAATAAGAAAGTGGTTAGATGATAAACCCAAATCAGATATTGTTTTGTTTATGGATTGGGGTAGATTTGATTCTCCTTTATTAGATAAAAAATTAGTAGATGCATTTTGGGTACAAGAAAGTGGGGATGACCCACAAAACTTTGATAGAAACTTTCCAAAATCAGAAAGATTTCACTTAACTCTTTCACCTGATTTTGAATCAACAACAGAATATAGAAAAAGGAATCAAGATGCAGATTGGTGGACACATTTTGCTGATACAAGAGTTCAGTTTCCAATAGAAACTAAACCACAATATGTTGCGGTAACATCAAGAGGTAAGGGAGGTTCTGCATTTTTAGACCAACTTACATATCATTCAGGTGGTGCAGTTGGAAATCAAAATGGATTCAATTCTAAAGAACATACTGAGTTTCTTAATAAAGGATTAATGGTTATTCAGAACTCTAGATGGGGTGAAGTAACTCGTAGAATATTTGAAGGAATGGCGTGTGGTAAAATGGTTTTATGTGATAGATTACACGAGAACAAAAAACTACACGAATTATTTATTGATGGAGAAGATATAGTTTACTATGATGATATAGTAGATTGTATTAACAAGATGAATAAATACAAAGAAAATAATGAAGAAAGAGAAAGAATAGCTAATAATGGATATAAAACGGTTTTAGAGAATCATACTCAAAAACAAAGAGTAGAATTTTTAATAGAAAAATATAACGAATGGAAAAACTCCCATTAAGTATTGGTATATTATCTTGGAAAAGTGGACAAACTCTTGTTAACACTTTACAAACTTATTTTGATAGAGAATTTTTACATCAAGTAAATGATGTTTGTATTTTATTTCAAGAAGTTTCTGAACAAGATAAGAAGATTGCACAACACTTTAATATTCCTTACATTGGTTTAAATGAAAATATAGGAATAGGAGAAGGATTCATACAACTAACAGAACAAGCTAAAACTGATAATGTAATGGTTTTAGAACACGATTGGAAATTGATTGAAGATAGAGGTGTTACACTTGATAGAGTAAAGAGTGGGATAGAGTTATTAGATAGTGGATACTCTTGTATTAGATATAGACACAGAGCTAATCCTGGTCATCCACATTTTTCATTTCAATATCAAGGTAGAGAGTTAGATTATTATGATAAAGAAATTGAAGTAACATCACCACACCTTTTAGATTCAGTTCATTGGTGTGACCCATTTGAAAAGTTTCCACAACATATCGGAAAAGAGGGTGAGTACTTTACTACAACATCTCGTTATGGTAATTGGACAAACAATCCTTGTTTATATAAAAAAGATTTCTATTTAAAAACAGTAAAACCCTTTGCTGGAGGTGGTATCGCATTAGAAGGTAACATATCAAAGTGGTGGGCTAAACAAACTTACAAAGTTGCTCATGGTGAGGGATTATTCAAACATATAGATGAGGGTAAACATGGGAGATAAAATTAAATTAGTTATATTCGATTTAGATGGTGTTCTTGTAGAAGCAAAGAATATTCATTATGAAGCATTAAACGAGGCATTGGGTAACGAATATGCTATAAGTTGGAATGAACATCTATCAATTTACGATGGATTAAAAACTACTCAGAAATTAGATATGTTAACTGATAGAAAAGGATTATCAGTTGATGAGCATCAATCTATTTGGGAAAGAAAACAATATATCACACTTCAGAAACTAAAACAATTAGGTACAGATGATACTCTTATTGAGTTGATGGATTGGTTATCATCAAATGGATACAAGATTGCAGTATGTTCAAACTCAATCAGAAAGACAGTTCTAACTGTACTTTCAAAGTTGGGTGTTATGGAGTTCATGGATTATATTATTTCAAACGAAGATGTAGATAATAGTAAACCACATCCTGAAATGTATTGGACAGCGATTTCAAAGATGAAATCTTTACCAGAACAAACGTTGATAGTAGAAGATTCGCCTTATGGATTACTTGCAGCGGCTCGTTCTAAATCACATATACTAAGAGTAAAGAATACAAAAGAAACAAATTTAAAAAACATACAAAATAAATTAAATCAAATAGAAATGGGAGAACAACAATCAACACCAGCATGGAGAGATGAAAATCTTACAGTATTAATTCCTATGGCAGGAGCAGGAAGTAGATTCCAACAAGCAGGATATACTTTTCCAAAACCATTAATAGATGTAAAAGGAAAACCTATGATTCAAGTTGTAGTAGATAATCTAAACATAAAAGCAAATTATGTTTATGTTGTTCAAAAAGAACATAGAGAAAAGTATAACTTAGATACTTTACTAAATCTAATTACACCAGGTTGTAAGATTGTTCAAGTAGATTCATTAACAGAAGGAGCGGCGTGTACTGCATTACTTGCAAAAGAATACATTGATAATGATAATCCTTTGTTCTTTGCTAACTCAGACCAGTTCGTAGAGTGGGATTCAAATGAGTTCTTATATAAAATGAACGAAACAAATGCTGATGGTGGGATTGTATCATTTAGAGCAACACATCCAAAGTGGAGTTTCGCAAAGATAGATGAAAAAGGATTAGTAACTGAAGTTGCAGAAAAGAATCCTATCTCAGATATTGCAACAGTTGGATATTACTATTGGAAGAAAGGTTCTGATTTTGTAAAATACGCAGAAGAGATGATTGAAGAAGATGTTAGAGTGAATGGAGAGTTTTATGTTTGTCCTGTATTTAATCAAGCTATTGCAGATGGAAAAGAGATTCGTACCTTTGATATTCCTAAAATGTGGGGATTGGGTACACCAGAAGATTTAAAATACTATTTAGAAAATTATAAATAAATTTGGTAAAGTAAAATAATTTTCGTATATTTGTAAATACATATGAAGTTAATATCACATAGAGGTAATATAAATGGTAAGCATGAAAAGTTTGAAAACTTTCCAAGCTATATAGATACTGCAATAGAACTAGGATATGATGTAGAAATAGATGTATGGAAAGACTCAGATGGATTTCATTTAGGACATGATAAACCAACTCATCCAGTTGATTTATTGTGGTTATCTAATAGAGCTCTACGATTATGGATACATTGTAAAAATCATCAAGCATTGGCATATTTAAATCGAACTGATTTACATTATTTTTGGCATCATGATGATGATGCAACTATAACTTCAAATGGAATTATATGGTCTCATCCAAAAATCAAACCCATTTTTGGTTCAATAGCTGTTTTGCCTGAAACTAATAAATGGGATGTAGATAAATGTATGGGAGTATGTTCAGATAATATTATAAAATATAAAAAATGAAAGTATTAATTACAGGAGTTGCAGGTTTACTTGGTAGTAGATTAGCAGATTGGATTATAGAAAACAAACCAGAAGTTGAGGTAATTGGAGTAGATGACTTAAGTGGGGGTTATATAGAAAATATTAATCCAAAAGTTGATTTATGGCAAATGAATCTTGTAGAACATCCTATTGAAAATCTATTTGAATTTCATAAAATAGATTATGTATTTCATTTTGCTGCTTATGCTGCTGAAGGATTATCTCCTTTTATTCGTTGTTACAACTATGATAACAATTTAAAAGCAACTGCTAAGATTGTTAACGAGTGTATCAAACATGATGTTAAGAGATTAGTATTCACTTCAACACTTGCAGTTTATGGTCATGGTAATGGTGGTATCTTTGATGAATCACAACAACAAGCACCAATAGACCCATATGGAGTTGCAAAGTATGGATGTGAAATGGATATTCAAATTGCTGGTGAACAACATGGATTGGATTGGTGTATTATCAGACCACATAATGTTTATGGTGTAAAACAAAACATTTGGGATAAGTATAGAAATGTATTAGGAATATGGATGTATCAGCATTTGAATGGTGAGGATTTAACTATCTTTGGAGATGGTGAACAAACAAGAGCCTTTTCTTACATAGATGATACATTAGAACCACTTTGGAATTCAGCAGTAAGAAAAGAAGCATCAAAAGAAATTATTAACTTGGGTGGTATTGAAGAAATATCTATAAATGAAGCATCTTCAGTATTATTACAAGTTCTAGGAAAAGGAACACGAACTTATTTAGAACCTAGACATGAAGTTAAACATTCAATACCTACATTTCAGAAATCAATTGATTTGTTAGGATTTGAACACAAAACAGATTTAGTAGAAGGGTTAACACAAATGTGGGAATGGGCAAAAGAACAACCAATAAGAGAAAGATTCGTTTGGCCTGAATATGAGTTGGATAAAGGAATTTATAGTTTTTGGAAAAAATGAGTAAAATAGGATTTACAGCAGGTAACTTTGATTTATTACATCCTGGTTACATTTATACTTTTGAAGAAGCAAAGAAACATTGTGATAAGTTTTTTGTATTTCTACACGCAGACCCTTCTGAATATAGAAACAATAAATACAAACCAGTAGTTCCTTTATATGAAAGGTATAAAACTCTAATGGCTATTAAATACATTGATGCGGTTTATACTTATAAAACCGAAGAAGAATTATTAGATTTAATTTTATTTTGGAAACCTGATGTAAGAATATTGGGTGAAGATTATATAGGAAAACCATTCACAGGAGATGATTTACCAATAGAAGTTATTTATACTACTCGTTCACATGAATGGTCAACAACTAAAATTAAAAATCTAATTACAAAACAAACAATTAAACAAAATCCTGATATACTAAAAGATGAATAAACCAGAACAATCAATTCCATTATTTAAAGTTTATATGAATCCATCAGCAAAAGATGCTGCTTGTGAAGTATTAGATAGTGGTTACATAGGACAAGGACCAAAAGTAGATGAATTTGAAAAACAAATAGGAGATTACTTTGGTAATAAAAAAGTAGTAACAGTAAATGCAGGAACATCAGCATTACATTTAGCATTACATCTTTTAAAGAAACCTAAAGAAGATTGGATGGAAGATGTATTTCAAGGAGTTGCTTGGGTATCTCACAACTGGCCAGGTATTCAAGAGGGTGATGAAGTTTTAGCAACTGCTCTAACTTGTACTGCTTCAAATTGGCCAATAGTAGCAAATGGATTAAAAATTAAGTGGGTAGATATAGACCCAAAAACTCTTAATATGGATTTGGAAGATTTAGAAAGAAAATTAACTCCAAAAACAAAAGTTATTATGGGAGTTCATTGGGGTGGGTATCCATTAGATTTGGAAAAAATAAGAGATATCAGACTTAGATTTAAAAAAGAACATGATTGGGCTCCTGCTTTGATAGAAGATGGTGCACATTCAATTGGTACAAAATATAAAGGAGAGTACTTAGGTAATCATGGAAACTTTGTAATGAACTCATTACAAGCAATTAAACACATCACATCAGTAGATGGTGGTATATTATATTGTCCACACGAAGAATTATATGAAAGAGCAAAGTTAGTAAGATGGTATGGAATTGATAGAAATCCAAAAGGAAGAACTGATTTCAGATGTGAGGCAGATATAGAAGAATGGGGATTTAAATTTCATATGAATGATTTGTGTGCAGCAATCGGTATGGAGAACTTTAAATCAGTAGATACTATTGTAGCTAAACATAAATCAAATGCACAATATTATGATGATAATTTAAAAGATGTAAATGGTGTTACTTTATTGGAAAGAGAAGAAGGATTTGAATCGGCATTTTGGATTTACACAATGTTGGTAGATGATAGACCTTCTTTCTACAAATATATGCAAGAGTGTAACATTACAGTATCTCAAGTACACGAGAGAAATGATAAACATAGTTGTATGGCTGATTTCAAATCAGAACTACCTAACTTAGATAAAACAATTGGTAACATAGTATCCATACCTGTTGGTTGGTGGGTTACTAATGAAGAAAGAGAATATATTGTAGATTGTATTAAAAAATGGAAATAACATTAAAACCACTAAGACAACATAATTTAAGATTTTTACTATTAGTAAGAAATGAAGAATCAACTCGTACTCAATTAGGAGATGATTCATCATTTACTTTAGATGAGTGTGAAGATTGGTTTGAAAAAATGAAACCAAAATGGTTAATGATTTACAATGAAAATAATGAAGAGGTTGGTTATATAAGAACTAAGGGTGATGAAATTGGTTGTGATATACATCCTGATTTTCGTAGAAAAGGATATGCAAGAGCAGCATATACAAAATACTTACAGGATAAAGATTATGCAGACCTTTGGGTTTTTGAAGATAATCATGCTAAGAAACTTTATGAAGAATTAGGATTTGTAGAAACAGGTGAGAGTGGTGTAAGAAGAAATAGAAAGTATTTGAAAATGATATACAAAAAATGAAAGTAGCATTAATGTTGACAGGACTTGCTAGAAAAGTTCAAGAAGGATATGATGGTTTTTGGAAATATATTATTGATAATAATGATGTAGATTTATATCTTCATGCTTGGGAATCTAAACCAGATGAAGTAACTAATAATGAAGATAGTGATATTGTACATCAAGTTTATCCAAATGCAACTTATATTAATATTGAGAAACCTTTTAAGTTTACTAAATACAGAGAAGGTATAAAAACACCAAGAGATGATAAATCAAGACCTCTTGTAGATTTTGATGTATTCAGTAATTTCAGAAGTTTTCCTATGTATTATTCTTGGCAATCTACTTATGAAAATATTAAATCTTCAAATG
>Ga0213869_10002263_pt1 | contig 13497 bp, 15 predicted proteins | sample PICome_10_FD_160083 | JGI IMG/M metagenome (GOLD analysis project Ga0213869, IMG submission 160083) | Coastal seawater microbial communities near Pivers Island, North Carolina, United States - PICO132 | ecosystem: Environmental > Aquatic > Marine > Coastal | place: USA: North Carolina...
AAAAAAAGAAAAAAATCTATAATTATAAATATAAAAAATTAAAAAAAAAAAAAGAAAAATTTTTAATAAAATTGACCAAGTTATTTGCATTTCAGATAAAACAAAAAATGACCTTCAACAAGAATATAATATTGATAATTCTAAAATTTCAGTTGTAAAGTTGGCCGTAAAAAAAGATAAAAATTACAGAGAAAGATTTATAAATATAAGACCCTTTATACTTTATGTGGGAAATAGAAAGAGATATAAAAATTTTATAAATGCTATTAAAGCATATTCGATATCTGACAAAATAAGATCAAATTTTGATTTTGTTTGTTTTGGGGGTGGAATTTTTTCAAAATCTGAAAAAGATTTATTTAAAGAATTAAATATTGATAGAAGTAAGATTCATTTCTTTGAAGGAGATAATCAAGATTTGAATTTTTTTTATCACAAAGCTCGACTGTTTATTTTTCCGTCGTTATACGAGGGGTTTGGCCTTCCTCTTCTTGAGGCAATGAACATGCAATGTCCTGTTATTTGTAGCAATTCTAGTTGTTTTCCAGAAATAGCTAATGATGCAGCAATATTTTTCGACCCTAAGGATATAGACTCAATAAAATCTCAAATGGAAAAAACTATTTTTGATAATGAACTATTATTAGATTTAAAGAATAAGGGTGTTCAAAATCTTAACAAATATAGTTGGGAAAAGTGTTCTAATGAAACTGAAAAAGTATATGAAAAAATAATTTAACTAATGCTAGAAAAATTTTATAAACCGCTAGTGAATGTATCTTTATCAAGAGTAGGATCAAAACAAGATGGAGGTTATTATCTTCCAAATAAAATCATAAAAACAAGTAAAAAAATCATATCGTGTGGACTTGGATCAGATTGGTCATTTGAAAAAAATTTACAAAAAAAAAATAAAAATATAAAAATAGTTTTTTATGATCATTCAATAAATTTTATTTTTTGGGTAAAAAGTACAATTAGTTATATTTATTTTTTTGTTAGATATAGAAGTAATATTAAGAATATAATGATTTTTTTTAATTATATTAAGTTTTTTAAGCATGAAAATATTAAACATGAAAAACTTAAAGTTACAAAAATAAATAACTTAAAGAAAAAAGAAATCTCACTTAATCAAATACTTCAAAAAGAATTAAATGATTTAATACTAAAAATAGATATTGAGGGTGATGAGTATTTTGTATTAGAAGATATAGTAAAACATCAAAAAAAAATAAATTGTCTTATTATTGAATTTCACAACATAGATAAAAATAAAAAAAAAATTAAGAAGTTTTTAAAAAGTATTGGACATCTAAAAAATTGCAATATATCTCCCAATAATTCAGTTGCCGCTGATAACAACGGAGACCCCTTAGCAGTTGAAATAGTATTTATTAATAAAAAATTCTTATCCAAAAAAGATTTTAAAAAAAAAGCAATTCCAAAGTATTTACCTAACAATCCCTACAAAAAAAAAATAATAATAAATTTTAAAAAAGATTAATGAAATTAGCACCTATAGCATTATTTGCTTACAATAGACCGGAAGCATTATTCAAAACTCTTGAGTCACTAAAAAATAATAAATCAATAAAAAAAACAGATATTTATATTTTTTCTGATGGTCCAATTTCTAACAAAATAGATAGAAAAAAAGTTTACGAAGTAAGAAAAATTATTAAAAATATTAAAAGTTTAAAAATAAAAAAAATAATTTTTTATAAAACAAACAGAGGATTAAAAAAAAATATTATTGAGGGAATAAATTATGTTTTTAAAAAACACTCTAAAATTATTGTTCTTGAAGATGATTTGTTAGTAAGTCCCTATTTTATCAACTATATGAATCGATCTTTAAACTTCATCAAATATAAAAAAAATATTTGGCATGTTAGTGCATGGAGCTACCCAATTAAAACAAATTATAAAAATTCAAATGATACTTTTTTATGGCACAATATGAATTGCTGGGGATGGGGAACTCACAGAATACATTGGAAGAAATTAATATTAAATTCTGACTTTTTTATTAAAAGTTTTACAAAGGAGCAAATTAATGATTTTAATTTTGATGGAAATCTTAATAATTGGTCTCAATTAATTAGAAATCATCAAAAAAAAATAAATACTTGGGCAATTTTTTGGAACGCAACAATTTTTTGGAACAAGGGATTATGTCTTAATCCCGTAAAAAGTTATGTCAGAAATATTGGATTTGGTGAAAACTCAACTAATACATTAAAATATATAGCTCAAAGTAAAGATTTAAATTTTAACGCTAAAATTTATTTTCCAAAAAAGCAAGATAGTAATCATTTATATATTAAAAAAATAAAAAACCATATGTTTTTAAGAAAAAAAATTAAATTGATCAGTTTATTAATGAATAAAATTTCAAATATATTTAAATAATAATTTTTAACTATACATAAAGTATTAAATTATAATATGATAAAACCAAAGTGTCATTCATTAATCATAGGTGGAACAAGTCAATTTGCTATAACTTTAAAAAACCAATTAAATAAAAAAAAAGAGAAAGTAGTTATTACTTCAAGATTTAAAAAATTCACGATTAAGAAAAATTTTACTTATTGAAAAAAAATGATTAATTTAATGATTAAAAAATATCTTAAAGAAGGAAATAATTAATTTAAAACAATATAAAAATATGTTTAAACAATTTTTACAAAGTTATCATATCATAGGTAAAGCAAATAGAATTAAAAGCTTGTGGTTGTTACTAATATTATTATCAATAATTGCACTTGAATTATTAAATTTTTCTCTGATCATTCCAGTTTTAACAATCTTATTTGATAAAGAGAGTATTGAAAAAATAACACTAATTACTCATCTAGAAAATTTGTTTGGAGTAAGTACATTTTCATTAATTAATTTAGCGATACTTTTTTTAATTCTAATTATCGTAAAAGTATTATTATTATTATTCTTTGAATATAAAATACAGAAATATAGTAGAGAAATGCAAGTTGATATGTCTTTGAGGGCATATTCCTATTTTCTTAACTCTCGATGGCAAGAAATTTTAAAAGTAGATCATGCGTATATTATGAGAACAATTTTGTCAGACATTGGAACTTTTGTAACTGAGGGAATTTTGAAATTTATAGAGATCATAAAAAATACACTTTTTTTAATTTTTATAGTGAGTTATTTGTTATTTTTTAATTTTAAGATAACAGCAATAATTATGGGAGTATTTGTATCCTTCACAATTATTATTTTTGTTCTTTTTAAAAAAAAACAGGTATCTTTATCCAAGCTAACTGCAGAATTTCAAAAATCGAGATATAAAAATATTTCAGAGAGCATTTTGAGTTTAAGAGATATTAAGCTAACTGGAAATTCAAGTTTTTTTTTAAATGCTTTTGAAAATAATGAAAAAAAAGCTACCAAGGTATTAATTGTGTCAAAAATAATGTCTAAAATACCAAGATATCTCTTAGAGATAATTCTTGTTGCATTTGCGGTATTGATTGCTGTTTATTTAGACACAAATAATTTCGATATAAATAATTATATACCTTTATTGGGTTTATATGCTTTCGCGATATTAAAGTTGATACCAATTTTTACTGTTTACAATCAATCAATTCAAGCTGTACGAGTTGCTAAATATCAAACCGAAGAAGCAATAAAAAATGCAGAAAGATTTAAAAAAATTTTTGAACAATATAAATTAAGAGAAAGAGATGAAAAATTTAATATTTTAGATTTAAATCAAGAGTTTAAAATTAAAGTTTCAAATGTAGATTTTTCTTATGATAATTCAAAACCTATATTTAAAAATTTAAATTTAGAATTGAACAAAAATCAAACAATTTATCTAGAAGGACCAAATGGATCAGGAAAAAGTACATTTGTTGATTTAATTTCTGGCTTGTTATCCCCTTCAAGAGGAACAATAAAAATAAATAATTCAAATTTAATTGACGTTTCTAACAATTGGTTAAAAGAAGTGGGATACGTTTCCCAGACAAATTTTTTAATGAACAACACAATTAAAGAAAACATTGTTTTTGGAAGAGAAAATATCAGTGAAAAGAATATCATTGGAATTATTAAGTTAGTAGGGCTAGATGAGCTAATTAATTCTCTACCTGAAGGAATAGATACTAATGTTGGTAATCTGGGATCGTCATTTTCTGGTGGGCAAAAACAAAGAATTGCAATAGCAAGAGCTTTAGTATTGAATCCAAATGTTATTATACTTGATGAAGCAACTAATGCACTAGATGCAGACACAGAAAAAAATTTTCTAGAAATAATCAATAAGATCAAAAAAAATAGAATAATTATATTTATTGCTCATTCTGAGTTAATCAAAAATTTTTGTGATACTAAAATGATAATAAAAGATAAAAAGATTGAAATAATTAATTAAATATTTTTTTATATCTTTTGATTAATTCTGGCAAAGATTTCTCTAATTTGAAATTGTTTTTAAAGTTAAATTCTTTTTTAATTCTCATAATATCTATTTTAGGTTCTAAAATTACTGTTTTTTGATTTTTTAAAATTATCTTACAATTTGTTTCTTTTTTGATAATTTTTGTGATTTCTTTTATCTTAATATTTTTGCCACTAGCAACATTATAAATACTCTGTCTTCCTTTTTTTAAAATTTTTATAATTAGATTTATAGCATCGTCAATTAATATATAATCTTTTGTAGAATTTTCACTTATTGTAATTTCTATCTTAGATTTATTTAGTGAGTTTTTAATTAATGTGGGTAGTAACAGTGGAGATTTATGATTGAACCCAAATACATTAGATAATCTGACTATTTTAATTTTTTTATTAAATCTTAGGAGTAGTGCTTCAGAGGCTATTTTTAAAATATTGTAGTAATCATTTTCTCTTTCGGTGTTAATAGATAAGTTGCTATTTTCTTTAGTATTATTTTTTGAATTGATATAAAGTCTAGTCGTAGATAAAAAAACTATAGATTTAAATTTATTATTAAAGAGAATTTGTTTTAGATGACCTAAATTTGAAAAATAACCTTTTTTTGTTTTCTTTTTCCAATCATCAGATCCGACACAATAGATTATATAACCTAAATTATTATTAAACTTAATTTGATTTTTTCTTGGTGTAAAAACTCTCTGTTTTTTTTCTTTTAGGTAAGAGGCTAATTCTTTACCAATAAAACCAGATGATCCAAAAATAGTATACATTATTTTATATTTAGTCTTTTGTAGGACTTTTTTCCCAAATAAGAATTAATTAGTCCACATAATTGACCATAGTAGATTAATTTTTTTCGTCTATTTATAAAGAAAAAAATCATAAATTTAGAAGAAATCATGAATAAATCAAAAAAAGTTTTTTTGATAGCAAAAAAGAATGAATAGTTTTTTTTAAAATAATAAAATTTTGACCACATGAAATGCCAGTGCTTATTGATCTCTATTTCAATTTCACTTCCAATGTTAACTGATGAACCACCCTTATGATATACTTGCAATTTTGGAATTATATATATTTTATGTCCTTTTCTATATGCTCTTAAACAAAAGTCAGTTTCATCGAAATATAAAAAAATATTTTGATCATATAGACCAACTTTTTTTACATTTTTCATATTAAAAAATAAAAAATGTCCATGAACTAATTTCATTCTTATTAGATCTTTATGCTTACTTTCAATTTCTGATATAAAATAATCCTGATATCTTGATTTCTCATGTTGTGGTCCCAGTATTATAAAATCTTTAATTTCATCTGCATATTTTAAGAATTTATCAATAGTATTAGACTTAAAGTTAATATCTGAATCCATGTATAAAGAATATTTAGTTCTTATATTCTTGAAGCCAAGATTGATTCCACCTGTTTGACCTAAGTTTTTTCTACTGTTAATAACTTTAACATTTTTAAATTTTTGTTCTAATTCTTTTTTGAAATTTTTTTCATTGGCATTATCAATAATTAAAATTTTTATTTTTTTATTAATCTTTTTAAGTAGTTTTTGAATTGTCTTTTTTGAGTAATATGAGACAAAAAAAATTGTTAAATTATCATAATTCATAATTTTTTAAAAATTTTTATTTTCAATGTTAAATTGTTATAATTTTTATCTTATTGTGATGATATATTTTTAAATATATCAAAGTCTGAAATATATTCTTTTTTATCATATTTATAGTCACACAAAGTTAACAAAGAGTCTTCGTTATTTTTAAATTTTATTTGTATCCAGTTGTAAGGAGGAACATATAACACTTTTTTCTTTAAAGGATCTAATTCAACAGTTTCTCTTTTACCCTTGTAAAAAATTATTATTTTTATTTTTCCTCTTAAAGGTATTATAATCTGAGTTGTTTTTTTGTGAGCATGATCTGCTCTAGAGAATTTTTTTTTTCCAAAAATTATAAAAAAACGTTTTATTTTGAATATTTTTGGGAATGATTTATTAATATAAAAAGGTATTAAAGTGCCTGATTTTTCAGGATAGGTAGAATAATTTAATAGCCTAAATTTATTTGACATTTATTATTTTATTTTAAAAGCGTCTTTAATTGATGGGTGAACTTGATCTCTAGCTGATAGTATTGGTTTTTTAATTTTCCAGTTAATTTTAAGTTTTTTGTCATCATATCTTATGCCACGCTCATATTGTGGGTATCTATACTCAGAGAGATGATACAAAAGAATATTTTCCTTCTCAAAAAAACCAATTCCATGAGCGTAATTTTTTGGTACGAATAGTAAAAGTCCTGGTTTTAAAAAAAACTTGTAAACTTTACCAAAATTTTTTGATTTTGTATCTATGTTAACACAAATATCGATCGCACTACCCTTAAGAACACTTAGAATCTTAGATTGTCTTTTTTTACTCTGATAATGAAGACCTCTAATTACATTTTTTTTTGATACGGATATTGCGGTAAATTTACAATTAAACTTAATTTTCTTCCTAAGAAATAGTTCCTTAAAAAAACCTCTATTATCTTTATAAATTTCAGTTTTGATTAAAATTGGTTTCATAATTGAGCTACTAATACTTTAATTGATAAATATTAGCAAATATTAAAATCTTGGTTTGTTTCTAATAAACTTTTAATTTGAATTTAAGAGTAAAAAAAATGATTTTTGCTATCAAAATTTGACCATATTAAGAGTTAATAAATTAAATGATATTTAACTTATTATTAAACAATTTTAAACTTTCTAATTTCTAAAAATCATATTAGTAATAAAAATATGTTGATCAATAAATTAATTAAAATTAACATAAAATATATATTTTTAGTTAAATGAAAAAAATTATAATTACAGGTGGTGAAGGTAGGTTTGCTACGACACTAAAAAAATATTTTGTAGGAAAAAATATTCATTACCTCTCTAAAAATGAATTTAATATTCTTAATTTTAAGTCCATGGAAAATAGGATTAAAAAGTTAAAACCTAAAATCATTTTTCACCTAGCAGCTCTTTCAAGCCCCACAAGTATACACGATGACAACATATCAAAAAGTATAGATATAAACATTATAGGAACATGTAATTTGGTTAAGATATGTGAAAAATTTAATATTAAATTAATACACATGTCCACACACTATGTTTATCCTGGAAAAAAAGGAAATTATTTAGAGACGGATCCTTTACTCCCAGGAAATAATTACTCATGGTCAAAACTAGGGGGTGAATGTGCGGTGCAGATGTATTTAAAAAACTCTTTAATTATAAGAGTTGCAATGTATGAAGTACCTTTTATTCATAAATATGCATTTACAAACAGAAAGAGTAATTTCCTCACACATGAAGAGGTTGCCAAAATAATTCCAAAATTACTTAACAAAAAAGGTGTAATTAATATTGGTGGTAAAAGATGTTCAATTTATAAGTTTGCAATAAAGACAAATAAAAAAGTTTTACCCATGAAGTATGTTAGCAATAAAATTGCTAGCAAATTAATGCCAGATACGTCTGTAAATATTAATAAACTTAAATCAATTTTAAAAGGAGTGTAGATGAATATTTTAATAACGGGCGTTCTGGGTCATATTGGCTCATCATTATTGGAAAATATTTCTAAAATAAAAAATTTAAAAAAAGTTTATTTGATTGATAACGCAAGATCTAATAATCTAAATGTGTTGTTTAATCTAAAAAAAAGTAAAAGAAAATTAAACTTTATAGAAGGTGATCTTTTAGACGACAATGTATTAAAAAATATTAAAGAAGATATTAATGTAGTAATTCATTTAGCCTCTGTAACAAATGCTGAAGCTTCATTTAGATTTAAAGATTTAATTTATAAAAATAATCTTGGGGTTTTTAAAAAAATTTGCAATTTTTGCTTAAAAAAAAAGGCTAAATTAATTCATTTATCAAGCACAAGTATTTATGGCTCTCAATCATCATTAGTCGATGAAGATTGTGATTTTTTGAAACCACAAAGCCCATATGCAGATGTAAAGCTTTTAGAGGAAAAATATTTAAAAAAAAAAGAAAACAGAAAATTAAAATATATCACATTGAGACTGGGAACAATTACTGGAGTTTCAAAGGGTATGAGATTTCATACAGCAGTTAATAAATTTTGCTACAAAACAATTCTTAAAGAAGAAGTGCCGATATGGAATAATGCTATGGACCAGTATAGACCATACTTGTCATTAAGTGATGCAATTAAAACATTTATTTATATCATCAATAACAATTTTTTTAATCGAGAAATATACAATGTTTTGACTAATAATTATACTGTTAGAGAGATTTTAAAAATGATCAAAAATAATAATTTTAGTATCAGAATAAAAAAAACAAAGTCCCCTATATTAAATCAAAATTCATACAAAGTTAGTGATAAAAAAATCAAAAAATTTAAAATTAATTTTAATAAACATATAAAAAAAGACATAAAGGAAACCTTAAGTTTATTAAAAAGCTTGTATTAAAAAATTATACTAATTTAATTTTAATGACGAATTGTAAAAAAAAATTGAATTATTGAAATAAACATATAATAAAGGAATTTTAGATCTGCCAAAAAATTAATTATTTATTTTTATAAAAATATGAAAGTTAAATTTACAAATTTATACAAACTTATACCACAGAAAGAAAAGATTAATAAAAAGATACAATTGCTCATAAAAAAAGCAAATTTTGTAGGCGGTAAAGAGGTACGATTATTTGAAAAAAATTTTGCTAAATTTGTTGGTGCAAAGAACTGTATTACTGTTGGGAATGGGACTGATGCGCTTGAGATAGCAATTAAATCGCTTAACTTAAAAAAAGGATCAGAAGTAATTGTTCCAAATAATACATGGATTTCAACTGCTGAAGCAGTAATTGCAAATGATCTCAACGTAAAATTTTGTGATGTAAATTTAGATGATTATTCAATTTGTTTAAATGATCTTGAAAAAAAGATAAACAAAAAAACAAAAGCAATTATTGCTGTGCATCTTTATGGGAACCCTACCAATATGATAAAGATTAGAAAGATTATTGGGAATAAAAAAATAAAAGTAATAGAAGATTGCGCGCAAGCTCATGGAGCTAAATTAAAAAAAAAACATGTTGGAACTTTAAGTGACATTAGTACTTTTAGTTTTTTTCCAGGAAAAAATCTTGGAGCTTTCGGAGATGCAGGTGCAATCGTAACTAATTCAAAACAACTATCAAACAAATGTTTACGTTCAAGAAACCATGGGGCAATTAATAAGTATGATCATTTATTTTCAGGAAGGAATTCTAGATTAGATACCATCAATGCTGCAGTCTTAAACATTAAACTTCTTCATTATAAAAAAGTAATTAAAAAAAGAAACCAGATAGCTAAAATATATTTTAAAGAATTAAAAAATATTAATAATTTTAAAATGTTTAAACTAAATACTAAAGATACTCATTCTTTTCACCAATTTGTAATTAGAACTAACCATAGAGATAGATTGAGAGTTTTTTTGAATAACAAAGGTATAGAAACCATGATTCACTACCCATATATGTTAAACGAACTCAAATTTTTTAAAAATAAAACAACTTTGATTAAAAGTAAAAATTTAGGAAAAAAAATCTTGAGTCTTCCCATTTCTGAAGATCACACAATAAAAGAAATAGCATATGTGTGTAAAATGATAAAAAATTTCTTTCAAAATATAGATTAAAGAATTAGATGATTTTATGAAAATTATAGTTACTGGAGCAGCAGGATTTATAGGTTTTCACTTAATTAATAAATTAACACAAAATAGAAATTTTCAAGTTCTTGGTATTGACTCAGTCAATAATTATTATTCAACTAAAATTAAAAGATTTAGAACTAAAATATTAAATAAGAGAAATAATTTTCTTTTTAAAAAGATTAACCTTCAAAATAAAAAAAAGACTGAGTCAATTTTAAAATCTTTTTTGCCAGATGCTGTTTATCATATAGCAGGTCAACCAGGCGTTTTATATTCTTTTAAAGATCCTGTTAGTTATAGAAAAAACAATACTGAAGCTACAAAAAATTTATCAATTCTTTGTAAAAAGTATAATATTAAAAAGTTTATTTTTGCATCCTCAAGTTCAGTGTATGGAGATCAGAAAAAATTTCCAATTTTAGAAAGTGCTAAAACAAACCCTAAAAATTATTATGCAAAAACAAAACTTGAATGTGAAAAAATAATTAAAAATAATTTTATGAGGTCAGATACAGAATATATGATTTTTAGGTTTTTTACAGTATTTGGACCCTTTGGAAGGCCAGACATGTTTATTCATAAGTTTTTAAATTCAATTAAAAATAAAAAAAAAATTTTTTTACACAACAATGGCTTAAACTATAGAGATTTTACTTATGTAGATGATTTAATTAAGATTTTGATTTTAACACTTAAAAAATTTCCAAAAGACAAAATATTAAACATTTGCAGGTCAAAACCTATTAAAACAACAAATTTAGTTAAATTGATTAGTAATCTTTATGGAGGCAAAATAAGCAAAATAGTTAATACTGGATTTGTTAGGGGAGAGATGCTCAAAACACATGGTTCAAATAACTTATTGAAAAAAAATTTTAAAAAAATCAAATTTACAAAACTTGAAATAGGTCTAAAAAAAACAGTAGATATATATAAAAAATTTGGTTGTTAGCTAGATACGAAATTAATATTTATCAAATACACCTTTTAAAAATTTAACTGGTTTTTTGATTATCTTTATAAGAAAGAGAAAATAAACAAAAAATTTATTTTGGTTATTCTTAATTCTTATTTGATTTAAATCCATCAAATGATCTATATAATTAATTTTTGATGAAAACCCACCTCTGTTGAATTTACCAAATATCTCATCTTTTTTAGATGATAATCCTATCATTTTATGTTTAGCAATAAGTTTATAAAAAAAATCTAAATCAGCACTAAAAAATCTTGAGTCATATAGTCCAACTTCTTTGTGTTTGTCTGTTTTTATAAAAAAACCAACTGAATGTGATGTATAAAAACCAAAACTCCATTTCACTAACCAAGGTTTATATCCATGCAATAATTTGTATTTTTCAACAGAGCCAAATAAAAAATCAATCTCATTTTTTGAAAAATATTTATTAACTGTTTCAAGTGTATTATCAAAATAATAATCATCAGAATTAAGAAAACCTATTATATCACCATTAGCATGCCTAATACCTTTGTTCATGGCATCCCATATACCATCATCTTTTTCTCTAATTATTTTGTTTATATTATTTCTGTACTTATTTATTATTTCATCTGTGCCATCTGAAGAATTTCCATCAATAATTATATATTCGAGGTTTTCATAATTTTGATTTAAAACACTCTTTATACACTTCTCTAATGTATTTTTATTATTCTTAACAACAGTGATGATAGTTATTTTTTTTTTAATATGTTTCATTATATTTTTTCAAAAATTTTTGAATAAATTTTAGAGTGTGTAATTGTACTAAATCGATGCAATTTTTTTTGTGCAACATCTTTTTTTCTTAAAAGCTCTTTAGGTGATTTAAAAAAAGAAATTATTTTTTTTGATAAGTTAATATAGTCACCTAACTTTATCAGACCCCCTCCTTTTCCATTGAGTAAAATTTCAGATGCACCAGAATTCATATTTGTACTTATAACAGGCGTACCAAGCATAAGTGACTCAACCAGTATATTTGGAAAACCTTCATATAGAGATGTTAATATTAAAAGTTTTGATTTACGAATATATGGATAGGGACTTTGATTTTTATTTATAATTATAATTTTATTGTAAATATTTAAATATTTAGCAAATTTAATAATATTTTCATGCTCTGGTCCATAGCCAACTAAGATTAGTTTTATTCTATTAAATTTTTTTGCAACAATCTTAAACGCTTTTAGCGTTGTGTAATGATCCTTACGTTTTGAAAATCTAGAGACATTAATAAGATATTTAAAATTTTCATTTAATTTTATAGGTACCTTAGACTGTTTTATTATATCTTTGTCAAAAGAGGGGCTATAAACAGTTTTAACATTGGTATTTACAAAAATTCTTAAATCTTTGCTGAGTTTATTACTAACACCAATAATTTGATCAGCTCTAGGGTATATAATTTTCATTAAAAGTTTAATAATGGTCTTTTTAAATTTTTCATTAAAATTTTTTGTAAAATTAAGTTCATCTATATGATTTCTATCAATAAAAATTCTCTTAACTTTATTAATATAGATAGATGAAAAATAAGCTATTATGTTTGCAAAATTTTGATTTGAGATAATAATAATTTTTTTAAAGCTGTTATTATTAGAGGAAAGTATTATTTTCCTCAATTGAGGTATTGCAAGAATAACCCTGGAAGCTTTCAATGTTATGAAATTTATTTTTTTACTTAAATTTTTTTTTAAGTAACTATTATTAAGAGAGACAAATGTAATTGAAAACTTATTTAAATCTAATTTTTTAATAAGTCTTTGTAAGGAGTTATCAGCACCACCTAAATAAGAATAAGGATGAAAAAATATTAGTTTAATTTTTTTTTTCATTTGTTAAGATATACATATATTAATAATATTTTTATTTTATAACTTATAATTATCAAAATAAATTTTTAAAAAGCTAATTGTTGTTATTAATGAAAAAAATATTTTATTGGTCACCTTTTTTATCAAATGTCGCAACAATAGGGAATGTTTTAAACTCTGCATATTCGCTTAGCAAATATGAAAAAAATTCTTTTGACACCTACATTATAGATGTTCTTGGCGAGTGGAATGACAAAAAAAAAGACTTATTAGAAAAAAACATTAATTATATAAAATTAGGTAAATTAAGCTTTAGATTTTCAATATCGGGATTTATTAAATCAAGGGTTTTGTCTTTTTTTCTATTTATTGCAAGTGTATCACCTTTATATTTTTTATTAAAAAAAGAAAAACCAGATTATCTTATAATTCACTTGTTAACCTCTATACCCTTAGTTTTGTTAATATTTTTTAATTTTAAAACAAAATTTATTTTAAGAAT
>Ga0213869_10002279_pt1 | contig 13443 bp, 9 predicted proteins | sample PICome_10_FD_160083 | JGI IMG/M metagenome (GOLD analysis project Ga0213869, IMG submission 160083) | Coastal seawater microbial communities near Pivers Island, North Carolina, United States - PICO132 | ecosystem: Environmental > Aquatic > Marine > Coastal | place: USA: North Carolina...
AAAGAGAACAGAAAAAGTGCCACTTGATAAAGCGGCGAGAAAGCCACTCGCGACGGGTAATTCGAGGAACGATAAAATAGATTGCTCCAAAAGCACAAAGAGAGAAGACCCCATAAAATCCTAGAATATCAAATCCATAACCGGTAGAGCTGAACTGAGTCAATTTTAAGGCTGAAACAGTATGGAGAAATACCGATAAGGCGCCAAAAACAACAAAAAGGACGACTCCTGCCGCAGTGAATCGAAGAGACGGGCTTTCCGCAATGACCTCGCTGTTACCAATCACTGTTTTGATAATGTTATAACCCACAGCGATTGCAGGAATGAGAATTAAAATCATTGAGGCTGCCCCAGCATACGGAAGGAATTGAGGAACGGGAGCGCCCGCAAGCTTCTGCATCCCCGCCCACGGCCCGAAAACCGCAAGAGACCAAAAACCGAAGAGAGCAATATTATAACTGTAAACTGGACGCCCCGTTACCTTTGGAGCCAGGTAATAAGCGCTGCCTAGAGCGACCGGAAGGAAGAAGAGGGAAAAAAGGGTTCCTTTGAACCAAGCCGCTACTCCAGCAACCATTAAGGGATGTCCATCCATGAGAAATACGAAGACCCATGCTGTTACTGCAATCCAAGGAAACCATAATAAACCAGCGAGGAGATACCACTGGCTCACATAAACATGACCGGCGTCGCGCACCTGAAACTGAACCAGTGACCAAATTGTGATCGCGGTATAACAAACCAAGAGAAGAGGCCAAACTTCACCTGGAAATTCCATATAGGTTACACCGGAGCCCTCACCCATCATAATCCTAATGACCCCATATAAGACTACGGCATTCCAGACATGAGCTGCCCAGAGAATGACCCCTGACGCCGTGCACTCTTTACGGGAAAGCCTAGCCATCAACCAAATAATGATTCCAAAAGCAGCCTGTGAGCCCCATCCATAAATCATGGCGCTCATATGAGCGGCGTCCACCTTTCCAGCGTCCAGCCAAGAAAAGCAGGTTAAGAACTCGGGATTGTGCTGCTTAGCAGAAGCGACCAAGCCCAGGATAATGGAGAGCACGAGCCAAAGGGAGCCACTCGCGAAGAAAAACATCACGGGATGACGAAGAGAGCGATCAATCGACGAGCGTAAAAGGACGTCCTTGTAATCTGCGGTAGAATTGTTCTCAGCCATGAAAGTGTTCGGGTTGAAGCCTTGGAAAAGTATTATTCAGCGGGGGGGGCGGCAGTGATAGGAGCGGCGCCCGGAACTGGCATGCTACCCTTGCTTTCCGTATTCTTATCAAAGGACTCCGCCTGTGCCTGAAGAGCCTCAGCAAGAGCTCCCTCGTTAAAAGCTTCATCTTGGGCACGATCAATCCCGTCTTTAATCTCGAGTCGGCCTTTGCTCACCATTTCATAGGTCTTATCGGTTTTATCAGGTGCAAAGGGCTGGGTAATAATAAGTGCAATACCAAAGGAAGTCGCCAAAAGGATGGCGATCCAGAAGGCACTGAAGCGTCTGAGAGGATTGTCGCGGGAATGATCCATGGCCTTTAATTGTGAAGATTAGCGGACTCGAGAATGCGAGGATCGCGGTGAGGGTAGAGAGCGGCGGAAGTCAGATTTCGTAGATAAAGAAACAGAAAAGCACAAATAGCGATAACAAGAGCAAGGATGTCTCCTAACCATGAACCAGAGATCCAAAGTTGAGGATGATGATCGATCACAAGGCCGACTGATGGGCCACGCTCAGGAATGATCATATGGTAAACATCCAAGACATGCATGAAGAGGATGTAGAAACAAAGGATCGTCATGAACTTCGAGCTTTTCTTTACGTCTGAACGAAGAAGCGCCAAAAAAGGAAGTCCGAAATGCATGAACACAAGAGCTAAACTCAGGAGATTCCAGTTTTCAGTATTTCGCAGAAGGAAATAGCGAGTCTCCTCTGTGATATTGGCATACCAGATCAAGAAAAACTGAGAAAACGAAACGTAAGCCCAGAAGATAGTAAAGGCGAAGCAAAGTTTGCCCATGATGTGATAGTGCTCCTGAGTCACAACGTTCTTGAGGTAACCCATCTTCTGTAGAAAAATTCCAGTAAGGATCAGGACGGCCATCGAGTTTAGGGCTGATCCCGCAAAGACATAGACCCCAAACATTGTCGAGAACCATGAGTAATCTAGAGCCATCACAAAATCGAGTGCTAGAAAAGTTAAGGTCACCCCGAAGATGATCATACTCCAGGAAGAGTGCTTGCGGGCTGCAAAGAGATTTTTGGTGCCGGGATTATCATCGGTGTCTTGAGCAATAGAGAACTTTCGAACGAGGAAGATGAAGAAGCCTAGTCCAATGAAATAGAAAGCGACCCGTGCATACCAGAATCCTGGATTAAGGTAGAATGTCTTGGCAGCAAGAAGATGATTATGAGCATCGTCGTCGTGCAGAAGTGCCTCTTTGGCATTCGCGCTGTCCCCAACAACCTCCCGATAGGCAGTCATCCATTCGTAAAGATACTGCTGAACATTGGGGAAAAGAAATGGAATGAAAAAGACCACCATAAATGGAAAAACAAATCCAAGATTCTCCATCAATCGACGGACCGATGTCCCCCACCCCGAATTCGAGAGGTTATGAAGGAAAGTCCAAAAACAACCACCAAGGACGATTGTCGTGACGAAGAAAACTGCGAAAAGCCAGGAAAATGCATAGCTCCCGTGGATCTCACCACTTCCGCTGACCAAATAAATGATACTTGCGAGCAGACCAATTCCACCGATGCCGCCGCAAATCATCTGAAGGGCCGCAATTTTACCCTTCTCCAGGTGCTCCCCGTTGATCGGAATGTCTTTTGATGTCACTTGATGTGCCATGGCGTATTGAGTCAGATGAAAGTGTTATTTAGCAGAAGCCTGAAGCGCGCGAAGATAGGAAACGATAGCCCATCGATCGCGAACGGGTAGGTTGTGTTTGTAGCCTCCCATAAGGCCCTTGCCGTTTGAGATGACCTCGTAAATATAGCCGTCAGGTGAGGTTTCCTGAGGATAGTTGTGGAGACTAGGAACCCCAACACCAACTTGTCCTAAATGGTGGGAAACAACGCCCTTTCCGTTACCCGACTTACCGTGACAAATGGCGCAGTGGACATTAAACATGTCCTCCCCACGTCCCAAGAGACCTACCATATCGGCCTCGCTTTTGATCCCAAGATCATCAGGTAGACCATTACCGAACGTGTCTTCTTTCTTTCCGTCGAAGTAGTAGCCAGCGCGTCCAGCTCCGAACTCAATGGGCATTACTCCTGCTTCAGCATTGCGAGGAATCGTTCCTACAACTGGATTACGGGAGCCCATGCCATCCTCAAAAAAGGAATCTGCAGTCTGAGCCTTGACCTTATCCTGATCATCCATGTCAGGAAAAACCTGAATAGGTGCTTGCGAAAACTTGTCGCCACGGAATCCAAACACCCCGACCACAAGGATCGACAGGGCGATGAGAGAGAGAAAAAAGTATTTCATGGTTTACTCAGAATCGTCTTCCACGAGCTCGATGTTATCCCCGCCAATTTCAGTGAGGAGAGATTTGGTGCTCTCGGCGGAAAACTTCGCGTCACGAGCTTCGATCGCGATAAAGAACTTATCATCGGTCACACGTTTAAATTGCTTACTTGCAAAGATCGGGTGATTCCAGCGCGGTAGCCCGATCAGAGCAAGAAGCCCAAAGAGAACTGTAAAACCCGAGAAGAGAATGGTGAGCTCAAACATCACGGGAAAGAACGCTGCCGTCGTGAAAATGTTGGCGGGCTTACCCTGTACTACTGTCGGGTAAAGACCAACTTGAGTCGTGTAAGCCAGCGCGATCGCGGTGAGGAAACCAGTCAAGCCTCCGAAGAATACAAAATAAGGAAGAATAGAGCGCTTCACACCCATCGCGTCATCCAATCCGTGAACCGGATAAGGGGTGTAACAATCCCACTTTTTGAATCCGGCATCCCGGACTTTTTCGGCAGCCTTATATAGCTGCGAAGCATTTTTGAACTCGGCGAGGTAGCCGTAAACTCTGCGGACTTTCGTGCTCATTTAGCTCTCGGCAGTTGAGGTTTCAGTTTTAATCCCAGCCTCCTTGGCGGCTCCTTCGGGATTCTCGTGTAATTCGTATTGGTAAGCTTCAATCACCTCAATGCCATCATCAGGATGAGCTTTCTTATCGTCATCGTGAGCATCACTCTCCTTAAGGGTCCATTTGACCTCGGCGATGTTGATGCAAGGGAGAAAACGGAGGAACAAGAGGAAAAGAGCGAGAAACATTCCAATCGTTCCCACAAAGGTCATCACATCCACGCCGCTTGGACTGTAAGTCTTCCAGTCACCTGGTAGCCACATTCTTGCCAGCGTAGTGACAATAATCACAAAACGCTCAAACCACATTCCAATGTTGACGCACATCGCAACCGCCATCACGACCCAGAGATTTTCGCGGCACTTCTTAAACCAAAAAATCTGCGGGGAGAGAACATTTAGCCCCATCATGCAATAATAAGCCCACCAATAAGGCCCATCAATTCTGAAGAGGAACGCAGCCCCCTCATACTTTGCGCCAGAATAGAAGGCGATGAAGAGCTCCATCAGGTAAGCATAACCCACGATCGTGCCCGTCAAGAGGATGATCTTCGACATGTTATCGATGTGCTTCATCGTGATCATGTCATGCAGGCCGTAGAGAGCCCGAGCAGGAATCATAATAGTTAACACCATCGCGAATCCACCGAAGATCGCACCTGCTACAAAGTAGGGTGGGAAGATCGTGGTGTGCCATCCAGGAACAACCGAAGTTGCAAAGTCAAACGAAACAACCGAGTGCACCGAGAGAACGAGCGGGGTCGAAAGCGCCGCTAGAAGTAAGTAGGCCATCTCATAGTGGCTCCATTGGCGGTTACCTCCGCGCCATCCCAAAGAGAAAATCCCATACATGAACTTCCGGATACCTGGCTTACAACGATCGCGAATCGTCGCGAGGTCGGGAACCATTCCAAGAAACCAGAAAATCAGAGAAATCGTAAAGTAAGTCGAGACCGCAAAAACATCCCAGAGGAGCGGCGACTTGAAGTTCTGCCAAATCGCATTTGAGTTAGGAATTGGTGCAAGGAACCACGCCATCCAAACACGTCCAACGTGAAAGGCCGGGAAAATACCCGCGCACATCACCGCAAAAATCGTCATGGCCTCGGCCGCCCGGTTGATAGAGGTCCGCCAGTTTTGACGAGTTAGGAAAAGAATCGCAGAAATCAATGTGCCGGCGTGCCCGATACCAATCCAGAAAACAAAATTTACAATAGGCCACCCCCACATGACGCGGTTCGTGTTCCCCCAGACTCCAACACCGGTGGAAACTAGATAAGTAAGGCCACCGACCACCCCGACGAGGGCAATAATGGCGGATGGAATAAAAAGGATCCACCAGAGAAACGGCTGCCGGTTCTCGACAACGCCGCAAATCCGCTCGGTAATCCAGTTGTAGGAACGTTTGTTGAGAATCAACTCCTCACGTTCGAGGACGGGAATCTTTATCCCGTTCGTGTTGTTCTCAGACTGTGTGGTCGCTTCGGACATGGGTTTCAGTCGCTGGAAAGGATTCTTAGATTAGTGAATGTTGATTGTTGCCTGACCGAGGAACTTCGCATCGGGCATTTTCTCGTTCGGATTCTTAACACGGGCGAGGTAGCTCGTGCGCGGACGGGTATTGACGTATTGAAGTAAATCGTAGTTACGGTCACTGCCTTGAATCTCCTTGTAGTCTTTCCCTTGAATGATCTTAACGGAGTCAAGGACGTTACCTTTGGCACGAACCACCTTAGAGGTATTATCGAGGAGGTTACCAAAGGAAATCGCGTTGCTTGCGCAGGCGTCCTGACAGGCAACTTTGACGCTATCGGTCTTGACTCTGAGGTCCTTAACACGATCAACCGCAACTTCATGTGACTTTTTACCAGCAGCGTATTTCTTCACTTTCTGTTGCTGTTTCTGCTTAATCTTTGCTGACTCCAGACGCTGCACACAGTAGGTGCACTTCTCCATGACGCCGCGCATGCGAACCGTAACGTTCGGGTTGCGCTGCTTTGACGGAGTTTGGCCAACCTGCTTCTCGCCAAATGGACCCTTGTAGAGATTGCCCTTGATGAGTGGATTGCGCTTATTGTAGTCGAAGAAATTGAAGCGACGGGCTTTGTAGGGGCAGTTGTTAGCGCAGTAGCGAGTTCCAATACAACGATTGTAAGCCATTGAATTGATCCCTTCCTCGGTATGAACGGTGGCATTCACCGGGCAAACGGTCTCACAGGGAGCCATCTCGCACTGGACGCAGGCAACAGGCTGAGGAATTGACTCGGGATTCTGAGTTACCCATTCCGGATTTTCCTTAGAATGATTGACATGACCATGCTCGACCGGATGTTCTTGAGAAGCGAAGTAGCGATCCATTCGGATCCAGTGCATCTCACGGCCCATTGCAACCTGAGTCTTCCCGACAACCGGAATATTATTTTCAGCCTGACAGGCAACGAGACAAGCATTACAGCCGGTGCAGGTATTGAGATCGATCGCCATCCCCCACTGGTGAATTTCATCAGCCAGGTGAGTCTTCTGAGCAAGTTCGGTCTTTGACCAAGTCTCGCTGCCTTCCGGCTTGTAAAGTGAAATATTGTCAGGAGCGTGGGAATCCATCCCCTGCTTCTTGACGTTTTTCATCTGATTCGCGAAATCTCCTTTACCCTCCAATTTGTTGGTCGAAACCTCACGTGCTAGCGCACGGCCATACATCGAGTTATGTTCTTGAGTCAGAGCAACTGGGTATTTTTCGTCCGTCGTCTGGACGACACCGCCAGAGGCGAAGTAAGGAGTTCCAATTGTTCGAAGTTCAAAAGCATTGAAACCTGTATTGAGTCCAACAAGGCCGACCACAGGCTTAGACTTGTCGTATTTTACAGCACCGCTGCGGCCATCATCAGCGGCCTGGCCATAGCCAACCGGGAGAGTAATTGCATTATCTGCATGACCATAAGCGATGAGGACTGGGACACGAATCTCACGTCCATTGACGGTAAGATCGATCATGGGTGAATGATTTCCTTCACCCTCCCCGGTCTCGTAGCGCTTTGAAACCTTCACCTCCGTGCCAATGCGCATCAGAGGAGTCTTGGGCTCTAAGGCAATGACTTTATCATAAATGCCTAACGCCTTCGCTGTGACTGGCGAAATCTGGGCTGCATTATCCCAAGTGATCTTGGTTACTGGATCGGGGGCTTCTTGCAACCATGCGTTATCAATAAACCGACCATCTAGAAGCGAATCATCCGTAGCAAAAACCACTTCCAAAGAGTTCGGAGAAGGCAGCGGAGGGAGCTTGATCTCTGGGGGAACCGCACTGAGTTCGCCAGTTTTGTAGGAAGTGCCTTCAACGAAACCGTTGGTAAGAGCATTGCGCCATGCTTCGTCATCTGCCTTTCCAGTCGTCTCGGCTAAAGTCGTCTTGACCTCTCCCATTGCAGGGAAGAACTCGCCCTGCGGAAGATCTCCTCCACCAAGAAGATGCAGAAGGTCCAGCTCCGAAAGCCCGCCATGAAGTGGCAGGATCATTGGCTGAATGAGAGAAATCACGCCGGTCTGAGTTCGGGCATCTCCCCAACTCTCAAGGTAGTGAGCAGCAGGGACGTGCCAGTCGCAAGCCCACGCTGTAGCATCGGTGCGAAGGCCCCAATGAACCGAAGCCTTAGCTTTCCCGAGAACCTCGGCAAAGCCGTCGGCATCAAACACAGGATTGGAAGGCGTAAGAAAAATGACATTCTCAATCGCACCGCTTTCAAGCGTTGCTGTCAGATCAGCGAGAGATCCATACTGGCCTAAATCAGTCTGAACCGCACGAACTGCAGTTGAACCAAGCTTAGCATTCATCGCAGCAGCGATTTGCTTAACGCCCTTGCTCTGGCGGGATCCGGCAAGAATCAGAGCACTAGCGCCTGCATTTTTAAGGTCCGCCGCACATTCCTTTACCCAACTATCAAATTCAGCAACTGCGTTTTCAGCACCAGGGAAGAGAGCCGCCTTTTCTTTGTCCCCAGGGTTATAGCTTCCGACTCCAAGTGCAGAAGCAATTGCACCCGCAACAGCTTCAACACGACTTGGGGCAACACGGAGGCGATGGTCTGCCATACCTCCAGTCAAACTGAACTGAGTCTCTACCTGGTAGAGGCGGTTCATTTTTTCGGCGTCTACATCGTGTTCCTGGTCGTAATTTTCATTTCCACCTTGGCGTTTCTTCGAGAAGGCCTTGGGATTCCCGGTAGGATCAGTCCCGAGAAAATCGCAATCAAGAGATAGAATGCGGGACGCTTTTTCAAAGTCGACAATCTGCGAAACTCCAAAAGCGAGTGGCTCGCCCGAGGTAGCTTCATAAGAAATCAAAGTCGCACCCTTGCTAGCCAAACCTTTGGCAAGGCGATTACGGGTGGGCGAATCATCATTGCCGAAAACCAAGGCGGTCTTGGCAAGGTCAAGAGATTGAAGTAAAGACTTAAGCTCACTCTTCGTCGCTTCCTTTCCTCCTTTGAGGATCTTGCGGGAGCGTGAGGGTGAGTAGAGATCAAGAACCGAGGCCTGAGTCTGAGCGCAAGTTCCTGAAGCATCTGGGTGATCATGGTTGGGCTCAAGCTTGGTCGGACGACCTTCGTAAGTCGTTATCACCAAAGGAACTGCACCAGTTGCCGATGGGCGCGTGCTCGCATAGTAAAGCGGCGTGCCAGGGATAATCCACTCAGGCGCCTTCTTATAGGGCACAATATAAGTTTCCGGACGTCGGCAGGACACGAGACCAATTCCAGCAAGAGCGCTTGAGGCTCCCATAAGTTTCGTGAAGTTCCGGCGAGAGACCTTTTGTTCCTCTTCATTGAGGCTATCCCCTTGCGGGAATTCCTTATCGAGGAGGTTGCGAAAGCTTTCAGTGCCTTCCTTCTCGCCGACACTACGCCAAGCGGTTGTGGTATCTCCGTTGTTCGGAGTGACAGGTGGGTTCCAGACGCGTTTACTCATCTCGGGCAGGTATTAACGGTGACAAGTCGCACAGGACTCCTTTGGCTGAACTCCCCAGTGGAGGCGGAGAAATTTGCCGAAATCTTTGGGTTCTTCGATTCGCTCTCCTTTTCCAACGATCAAGCCCTCGGTGTCGATGACTTCGTTGTCTTGCAAATAAATCTTAGGGTCGTAGTTGAGATTGAAAACCTCCTCGAGTGGGCGGAGATGCTTCTCAGGAGCACGGTGACAATCTAGACACCACCCCATGGAGTGGCTCTCGGCATGATATACCTTCTCCATCTTGTGAACTTCGCCATGGCAACTTACGCAAGAGATTCCGCGGTTTAGGTGAGCCGAGTGATTGAAGTAGACGTAATCTGGCGCCTTGTGAACACGAACCCACTCAATCGGCTTTCCGTCGACTGGACTTCCTCCCTCGTCAAGAATCGGGCTATGATATTCATCCACTCCCATCGCAGACCGTAAAGCCGCAAGCTTGGGTGAGCCTTTCTTCACGTGCTGGTGGCAATTCCAGCAAGTATTGGCCGAAGGAACGTTGGCGTGGCCGGAATGCTCAACAAAACTGTGACAATAACGACAATCTAAACCCAGCTGACTCACATGAAGATTGTGGTCAAAATGAATAGGCTGAGTGGGTTGGTAGCCGACTCGTTGAGCCTTGGGCGTTGCATAATAGGTGATACCGGCAACTACGCCGGCTCCTAGAGCTCCAAGACAAACCGCAATTTTCAGCGGCAATAAGTTTGTCCAACGGGGAAAAAAGTTTGCCATCGCTGAAGGACTCTTAGAAGTATGTGAATTGTTTCACAAGGGGAATTTGTGAAAAATTTCACAAGCTCCATAACAAACTGATTTACAGCACTTTATTTTTTAGGGGACTTATGATTTTCTACCCATTCTTCAGACATTCCTCTCCCCAAAACAACCGAGACTGACTTCCGCGCGAATTCGGTCTTAAAATGAGCCGCTTCGCGCCGCTAATTAATCTGATTTATCAATCTCATGCCTTTGTAAATCCCCCAGCATGAGGAAATCTATCTATAGTCCTTCTAAATTCCGAAAATTGAAATTCTCTCCTAACTGACTCCCTACTCACTTACCAATTTGGTGTTCGGGCCCCGTCAAGACCACAAAATGGGATCATCGAAGGAAGAGATAATCCAGAAGGATTTATTCATGGTCCTACCGCCAAGGGCGATCATAGAAAGCCCCCTAATTGCCTCAATGATTTCCAAGACCTCGAAAAAATCTTAATATCAGTTCACTATCAATGTCACGGGACCACTTATGATAACATCGCCACCGGTGGATTATGCGGGAGCTAGTAAGGATTCGAGAACTCCTTGAGTAAAATCAAGGACTGGACACTGAGGGAACCTTTGCCTAAGGACGGCCAAAATAAATTGGTAACAACGCAAAGCTGTTCCGTCGATAAGATCGTAGCCGAAATCGCCATGAAATTATGAAAGTTCTAGTATTTCTAATCTCTCTACTCTTTTTGATATCCTGCTCGGAATCTCTACCGCCGATTCAAACAGTCCAAAACTTTGACTTAAACCGCTATGACGGGGAATGGCATGAATTAGCACGACTCCCAAACCGCTTTGAAAGGAACCTCATCGCGGCGAAAGCAACTTATGGGGTGGGACTTGAGGGACCTGTTCGTATTTTGAATGAGGGATTGAGGTCGAATGGGGAAGCAACTCGTATCACGGGCACAGCCAAGCCGGTAGGCGATGGTAAACTCGAGGTCCGTTTTGACCCGTTTCCCGCAAATTTATTTCCGGGCGACTACTGGATACTCTGGATCGATGAAAACTACGAGAGGGCTATCGTAGGCACTCCAGATCGCAAGTATTTGTGGATTCTCTCGAAGGATCCAGGGGATATCCTTTCAGACTTCACCGAACCACTCCAAATGATAAAAGCACAAGGCTTTGAAGTTGAAAGACTCATCGAAAATCCTAAACGTCTCGCGCCAAATTCTCGTCCAACACTCCTGGTCAAAGAATAAAGGGGGGAAGAATTCCCAATGGATCATCGGTTATTAGAGTGGGCTTAACACCCTAGCCCAAAAGTGGGTTACCTCACGCTCCCCAATTGGGGAATGAATATGAAGCCTATATCCAGACTGGTTTCTCGGGAACTTAACTCACACTAGGACCCGCCCCAGGTCTAGACCGCGATGGTATGAATTAATTGGGATGACATGACTTTTGAAAAAGTATCGATGACAGCATTGAATCCCAAGGTGAGACAACAGCCTTTAACTTTACAAACTTGAGTCCGGAAATCGAAAAGCTCTTCTTCCGCCGGGCCGTTGAAAATGAATAAATCAAGGAGGCTTAACCTATTATTCTAAGAACCGTATTTTTCTTTTATCGCCTTACGAGGATCGGCCTTCCTCAACTTCAAATTGAAACCCCCGCCAAATTAAAGATTCATGAGGTTCCTAAAACGCACGTAGGCAGTGTCCCAGTCATCAGGATGAGCCGGTTCAAAATGCCTTGTTTGAAAAGACTCTCGAATCAGGTCGCGACCTTCACCCAAACTCCGAAGTCCATCCAGAGCGACCTTCTGCATCATAACATTCCCTGCTGCAGTTGCCTCGTATGGCCCCACCACAACTGGTCGATTAATACTACTAGCAATGCTTTTATTAAGCTGATCATTTTGACCTCCACCTCCGATGATATGAAGGACCTCAATTCGGTATCCAATCACCTCTTCTAACCTCTCAAGCACAAAGCGAATCTTCATCGCCAAACTATCAGTGACCAATCGGAGAATCTCGGCTGCCCCTTCTGGAACAACCTGTCCAGTCTCGCGGCAGTAGTCCTGAATCACGAGAGGCATATTACAACGCCCCGCAAAGCGGGCATCATCAGGATCAATAAACGATTGCAATCGCTCCGCTCCCGACGCCATTTCTGCGAGCTCACGGTAACTCCAATCATTCCCCCGCTCCTTCCAAACTCGACGGCATTCCTGCACCACCCATAAGCCATTAATATTTTTTAGGAGCCGAATCGTATCAAAAACCCCAACCTCGTTCGTGAAATTATAGGACCGCGCCAAAGAAGTGATGATGGGATTCTCAAGCTCTACCCCCAGAAGAGACCAAGTTCCCGAGCTCAGATAGGCAAATTTCGTTCCAATTTTTGCGGGAACAGCTGCTACCGCCGAAGCGGTATCATGTGCCCCCACCGTTACCACTCTTGTCTCGGAAGATAATCCAGTTTGATCCCTGATCGAAGCCTTAACGATCCCAAGATCAGTCCCGGGGGAAACAAATTTCGGAGCGACGTCCAACGGAAGTGCCAAAGCTTCGAACAAAGTTCGCGACCAGTCCTTCTTTATAGGATTATAAAACTGAGTCGTGCTTGCGTTGGTTCGCTCACAAAAAGCCTGCCCAGTTAGCGAAAGGTTAATTAAGTCTGGCACCATCAAAAACTGATCTGCAAGAGGCAGTAATGAATCAGGATCCTTCACTTCTGCATGCATCTGCGGAAGTGTATTAATGTTCATGAATTGGATCCCTGTCTTTTCAAAAATGACATCTTTGGAAACTCGTTTCTCAAGATCCTCGTACATGTTTTTTGTTCGCGGATCACGGTAGTGCCTGATCTTACCAAGGAGCTTCCCGTTCTTATCTATAAACCCGTAATCGACTCCCCAGGTATCCACCCCAATAGAACAAATACTTTCAGCCCCGTAGCGGTCTACCGATAAGCGTAAACCTTCCACGACCCCAGCCCAGAGGTTCTCAAAATCCCAATAAAGATTCCCACCTTCTTCAAAAGGTTCGTTCTCGAACCGATAGACCTCCTCTAGAGAGAGCCTTCCTTCTAACATCAAACCCGCAATGATCCGGCCGCTCCCCGCGCCAAGATCAACAGCAAGAAAAACCGCACCATCAGCCATCGCTCAAATAAGATTAAGGTCAGCCATCGCCTTCTCATGAATCTCGAGATAGCGGTTCCGCGCCATATCTACTTTCAGATCATTATTCCAGTTTGGAATCATATCGCTCATCCGCTCCTTTGCTTCGTCAGATTCAAGCAGCTGGGGAAGACAACGCTCGATACACTCAAGCATCACTTGAGTCGAAACTGAAGCGCCCGGTGATGCTCCGAGAAGCGCTGAAATAGTTCTGTCAGCACTGGTAATTACTTCCGTTCCATAATGAACGATCCCAGGTTCTTCACCGGGCTCCTGTTTGATGGCTTGGACCCGAATCCCAGCATCGATAACCTCCCAGTCCTCGGCTATGGCTTCTGGATAAAAATTGCGCAGCTCGCGCATCCGCGATTCTTTGGACTGCAGTCCCTGCTCGACGAGGTATTTCACGAGATCCAAATTATGC
>Ga0213869_10002281_pt1 | contig 13441 bp, 11 predicted proteins | sample PICome_10_FD_160083 | JGI IMG/M metagenome (GOLD analysis project Ga0213869, IMG submission 160083) | Coastal seawater microbial communities near Pivers Island, North Carolina, United States - PICO132 | ecosystem: Environmental > Aquatic > Marine > Coastal | place: USA: North Carolina...
TTCAGCGTTTGGAGAGCATGTGATTGGAAGTGAAGTTGAAAAGGCTTTAAAAAAAGCGCTAAACGAGACAGAACTGATTGTTAATGAATTTACAGTTGCTCCAAAAGTAAAAACTGAAACAGGGCTACCATTTCATGAATGGTGGATCGAGTTTGAACACCTTCCAAACGATAAACATCTGAAAGCCTTGTCCACTGAATTAGACAGTTGTATGCAATCATTAAACGCTTACTACAAAGATTTAATTAAAGGAAAAATTTTAAAACCCCTTGAAATAGTAGTTTTAAAAAAAGGAACTTTCAACAATTATATGAGGAATAATGGAAAGTTGGGCGGGCAAAATAAGTTGCCAAGACTATCAAATAACAGAAAAATAGTAGAAGAAATAAAAATCAATCTTCAACTATCAGCTTAATCTTTTTTGGAATAGAATAAACAATTTGCCTAGAATCTTTTTTGTCAGATTTTTTTATTAATAATTGAAATTTAAAAATTGCCTCAAACTTTTGGTTTAAATCAAAGAGTATTTTATTTTTCTTTTTAACTATGGCATCAGATGATTTTGATTCATCGGAAAATAAACTTAAAACAGAGCTATTATCAAGTTGATTTTCTTTGAAAGATTTTAAAACAATCAGCTCATCATCTGTCAGATTGATGGAATTAGTTTTATTGAAAAGCGAAACTTTAGATAAATAAAAAACTTTGTTTTGAACATTAAAGTACACAAATAAAAAAAACATTAACATCAAAATAAATAAGCCAGAAAAAACAGAATATTTAATTAATAAGTTTTCACTATCTGCTATTAATGTGCTTTCATTAATTTTTTTGAAGGAACTAATATTTATTATTGAAATAAAGTTTTTTAGCCTATCTGCTGTTAATGAATAAAAAACGATATAATCCCCAACTTTGATAGCATTATCATTTAGCTGAGATAGTTTATTGTCAGAAGAGTAAGTAATAACCGAATTTTTTGAAGGAGTAATAAGAGAATAAAAATTATTTTTTTGATCCTTTTCAAAAAGCGAATTCCCAAAGCTAATTTTGGTTTTTTGAATTTTATTTTCAAGACTTAAACTAGAGGGGTTTTGTAACCGCCCTTTATTAATCCATTTTAAAGCAGATAAATTTAATTCAAAAAGATTTGGGTTATATTCATCAGAATTGGAATTGTTTTTTTTAAAATAAAAATCGTAAACATAAATTTTATCACCTTCTAACACAAATGAACCTTGGTTAATTCCACCTTTGGGAGCAGAGCCTTCAATTTTTACAATATCCCAGCTACCTGATTTGAAATTGAATTTTGTTAAGTAATTTTTAGCCTTCCAATAGCCATAGCCCCCTAAAAGATAAAGTCCATCTTTAAAAGAAAAAAAGAAACCTGAAAATTGATTTCTATGGGGAAAACTTTCATCTATTCGAATAATTTTATTGTTTTTATATTGGTATAAAACCCCTCCACCTGGAAATAAAAAGTAAATTGAATTTTGATGGCGTATAGGGGCTAACGAATTAAAATCAATTCCATTAAGAGATGAAGGAATTTTGTCGACGTAAGGCCGATACACACTAGAAGTATTTCCAACAGAATCGATCGACGAGGTGTAAACACCTTTTTTAGTAAACGCGTAAAAAGAACTAGAATCTATGTTTAGTAAAACAAAATTTTCAACATCTTCTTGTGACAAAGAGATATTAAAAAAAAACAAGCTATAGACAAAAAGAAGAGGTCTCATTTAAATAAGGTATAATAAAAAATAATCATTAGCGCTAAAGTAAGGGCAATACAAAGTGTTAATCCAATATACTGAAACAACAAAAAATTTATAAATAGAATTAACCCAGAAATTAAAAAAATAACTGAAGAGGCGGCCCAATGTTCGTAGCCTTTATCAGCCAACCTATGATGCAGATGTATTCTGTCAGCCACAAACGGAGACTGGTTTTTATAAGAACGAAGGATTATTGCCCTTAAAGTATCTGTTAAAGGATAAAGTAAAATCAACACACACATCAAGGGCCTAGAAATATACTTGTCAGTTATTATCTGGCTGTTGCCATCTAAAATAAAGATTACAAAAAAAGCCATTGTTGAACCAATAAAAAGTGAGCCGGTGTCTCCTAAAAAAACTTTTTTTGTTGAACTAAAGTTATGAAGAAGAAAACCCAAAAGGCCACCAATTATAATTGGAAAAAAAAGGAATAACTCACTATAATTAACCAGTATAATTCCACCTGTAACAATCAGAAATTTTATTGAAACTAATGAGGCAAGACCATCAAGGCCGTCAATCAAATTAATAGCATTCACAACAATTAAAAACACAAATAGAGTAACCATAATTGATAGCCAATCGGGAATTATAAAAATTCCAAAAACGCCGTGAAAATTATTTATTAAGTATCCCGACTGAAGAAGAACAATGCCTGCAAAGATTTGCAAAAAAAACTTTTCTCTATAACGAACATTAAAAAAATCATCTGCTACCCCAGTTAAAGCCATAAATAAAATTGCTATAAAAGCATATGGCTTAAGCTCTAAAGCGGATGTTGAGCTAGCTAAGGCAAGAGATATGCAGATTGCTAAAAAGACAGACAATCCCCCAGATCTGGTAGCCTTTGACCTGTGTGAGGAACGACTTGTTATTGGGTCAATTATTTTATTATTAGAAAAAACAGAAAAAATATAGCTGTTTAAAAAATAAGATATAATTCCAGTGAAAACTAAAAATAGTAAAGCAGGGATTAATAGATTGTTAAAAAACATAATGGAGTTTAAATGTTATATTTATAAAATGAAGAAAAGATTTTTTTTATGTGTTTTTTTGTTAGCAAAAACCTTTACTTTTTTTTCTCAAGAAATTTCGTTTCCAAAGGGGTTAAATTCTGACTATATTTTCACTGTTAGCCCTCAGGGTGATCCACAATTGATCACTAAAACAGGAACTTTCGTTTTTAAAAATAAATTTGTTTTTCAAGGCTATGAAAGCAACAATGAGGAAAAAAAACCTTTAGAAAATTTAAAGACGCTTAATAATCGAAATTATAAAGCTTTAATCGATTCATTAAATACAGTCTTGGTTCTTTCAGGCGGAGGACATGTATATTCTCATTCAAAACAAGGATTAAAAAGACTTGACAAATCAGTAGAACAGCAAAATCAGTTTAATGCCGCAGTTTTTATTCACGACAAAAATATTTATATGTACGGCGGCTATGGTTTCTGGGCATTTAAAGAATATTTGACCGTTTTCGATAAATCCACCGAACAATGGGAAATTATGTATTTAAATTCAGATTACATTCCAAAAGGAAGGTGGAAGCCTGTTTTTCAAATTATAAATGACAGACTATATGTCCTTGGCGGTAGAAATAACCCTGAGAAATCTGACGATAAGGACATCGAATTAAATGACCATTTTTATTTTGATTTTAACACCAAAACATTTGAGGACCAAGGAGAGATTAATAATGACCTTCCTTTACAATACTCTTTTAATTCAAATGTCGTTATTGAAAACAAACTTGCCTACCTGTCAGATGATCAGTTTGTGTCTTTTGATTTTGAAAAAGATAGCGTGTATTCATATTTTGAAAAAAATCTTTTTCAAGGCATAGATATAAAAAGGCCAGTAGTTCATAGAAAAGACACTTTATATTACATCAAAAACATAAATAATAAAACGTTTTTAGCCAAATTCCCATTAAAAAAGTTGAGCACCATCAATCCAAAAACAATGGCAATGTCAAAAACTGCCACTAGTAATTTATTAATCGCCTTAGCATCTTTTTTAGTTATCATTATAAGCTGGGTTAGTTTTAAATTATTCACTTACAAGGATCTTTTAAAAGGACTTGTTTTATACGATGAAAAAAGAATTTATTGCAACCAAAAATCCGAAATAATTTCAAATAATCAATTAAGGCTCATCCAGCACCTGGTCAAAAAAAATTCTATTTCTAGTGATGAGCTAAACAAAATCTTAAGCTCAAAAAAATATGTCAAGTCACATTTCACTCTTCTAAGAACAGAGTTTATAAAAGAGATTAACAAGAGCTATAAAAATGTTACAATTAGCGAATCAGATTTAATTGAAGAAGTTAAAGATCCTTCAGATAAAAGGTATAAAGTGTACAAAATAACCAAGCAAATTTTTAAAAAAGAATCCTTTTTTACTTATTTATTTAAGCTTTAATTTCTCGAATTATTTTTACCAAAGGGTTTTTAATTAAAATATATCCACAGCCAATGACAAACCCTATAAAAGTATAAATAACAACCATTAATGATCTCTTAGGAGCTGACCTAGTGTTAGGAATTGTAACGGACTTTATAATTGAGAAAACAGGTGTGTCTCTACTAACCTGCAATTTAGACTGTTCTAATTGCTTGTTTAGTTCTTGATAAACAACGTTAACTATTTCAAATTCTGATTCCAGAGAATTTAATTTATTTACAAATCTCGAATCTATAATATTTATATTGGAATCCTTAAACAAGGCCAGTTTATTTTGAAGACTGTCAAATTCTATCTTTTTTAAATCTACTTGCGCTTGATTAAATTTCAAAACCTCGGAGGCGCTTTTAATTTTATAGTCAATAACACTCTTTTGTAGAATTTCTTGGGCCCCTTTTGCTACGCTAGCAGTGATAACAGGACCTTTCATTGAAGCGGAAAGGTCAACAAAGCCCTCCTTTGAGTTTACATTCAGGCTTAATATCTCATCAAGCGCTTTAAAAAGTTTCTCTTCCTCCAAACTAACCGACATTTCATTTAGCAGAACCTTTTCATCTAATTTTTTTTCACCTTTAAAAGCTTTTAAAATGGTGAAAGGCAGCATTATGGTATATTTTTTAATAATACCAAGAACGTTTAAACCACCATATTGTTTTAAAAGATAATCTTTTAATAGAACGGACGAACCCGACGAAGGGTTAGCTATAGGTAAATCAAGAAGCGCTCTTTTATAGTTAACACTTCCAATAATTTGGGGATAAAGATTTGGGGAAATCTCGTTTCCTGAAACACTGCCGCCTAAATTTATTCCCACAAGAGAGGCTACCCCACTTAGACTGGAGCTAGAGCCTGTTTGACTTGTTTGAGGAACAAAAGTGGATGATGCAGTATAAGTAACTGGTGACAAAAGACTAACTATGATCCCAAGAACTGCAAAACCTATTATAGTTTTATAAATAAATGTTCTTTCAAGCCATAATGATTTGACTAATGCAATTAAATCTATTTCGTCCTCTTGGTATTGATTTTCCATAAAATCTAAATTAAAGTGATTGAATTAAAACTGCCAAGGTTGCTAAAGTGGATGTTAATCCAATTATTTCAGCAATACTTGTTTTGTTTGGATTAGCAATTCGTTTAGGGACAACTATTTTACATCCAGGCTCTAACCTGGGAGAGGAAGTAAAAAAAAGAAAACTCTTAAACGAGGCCACATTTCCATTTTGATAAACAACAAACGCGCTACTTTTTTTAGCAACATCAGTTACTCCTCCCGCACGATTTATAGCATCAAGACCCCTAATCCCTTTTTTATAATTGATTACTGTTGGCTGCTGCACTTCACCAATAATCTCAATAGTGTTATCTAGCTTAGGAACTTCAATAATATCTCCTCCTTTAAGAATCACGTTAAACCTTAGATCTTCCCCATTTGTTTTATACAGCTGAGCGATATCAACACCAAATTCGATATAATCCTCGATCTTGGTAATTTCAACACCAAGTGAATCGGACTCATTAAAGGCTTCTTCAATTTCTTCTTTCGAAGTGTTAACTCTTTTAATTTTAACACCGTTTAATGCGCCATCTTTTAATATGCCGCCAGAATCATTTAACAAATCAAACAGCGAATATTTATTATTTATAATCGCATAAATACCAGGCGTTTTAACAAGACCATTAATGGTAACAAATTCACTTTTCGTAATACCTTCTTTTTGACGAATAACCACTAAATCATTTCTTTCAAGTAAAAAGTTGTATTCAGGTTTTTTATAATCTAATTCAGAAGACAAAGATCCATTGTTAAGATTGACAAAGTACACTTTGTAAGGGTTTTCTCCACTCTTATCATAACTTTTTCTAAAAACATCAACGGAATAGGAATCGCCGTCTTTTTTAATTCCGTTTGACAGAAGAATTAGATCAATTAAGGTCATCCCTTTTATGAAAACATACTTATTTGGATCGTTAACTTCTCCTTGAATTTCTACAAAGGACTCTTCATTAAGCGATTTCTTCGAGAAAATTTTAATCCGGTCGTTGGCCATCAAATCAACATCATTTTCTCCTAAAATAACCTTCATTAAATCAATAGAAACTACTTCATTTTCTTCACCTTCAAAAAACCTGTATAAAATAGCGCTAGTCAATAAAGCATCGTCTTTAAGGCCCTGTGAATTGATTAAAAGCTCACTTAAACTAGAATTATTTTCTAAAGAATATTCACCTGGCAAATACACAGCACCCTCAATACTGACTCTGTTTAAATATTTGTCACTCACAGATTTTGCAGAAATAATATCACCATCTTTTAATAAACTACTTTTAAAATCTTCCTTATCAAACGTTTCAATTTTTTTGTAAACTCCAGAAATTGATTCAACATACAGCTTGTTTTTATAAGCAAACGATGAAAATCCACCTGAAAAAACCATTAGGTCTTCAAGCGTTTCCTTCTCTTTTAATTCAAAAATTCCCTCTTGTTTGAATTCGCCATTAACAAATACTCTTTTGGAATAACTAGGAACCATAATCACATCTTGGTCTCTTAAGCTGAATGTTGGATAAACCCCTTTTACAAAGTAATCGTAAAGATCTATCTTTTTAAAAGTTTTTCCATTTCTTAATATTTCAATATTTCTAAAGCTGCCGTTTTCATTTGGGCCACCAGCAGCATATAAAGCATTTAAAGGGGATACCATACTAGACAAAGTATAAGTTCCTGGCGTCTTTACATTTCCAACAATGTTCAACACTATCGATCGGGTGTTCATAAGAGCGATATCGAAATAAACTTTTTGATACGATTCTGAAGATGAATTAATCCCTGAATATATTTTTGAAAGCGCATTTCCAATTCTTTTTTTTGCCGAGTAAATGGTGTAACCACTTAAATATATCGGAGGGATTCTGTCTAATTTTATAGAGCCGTTAGTATTTATAATTGCATTATATTCATTTTCTGCCCCTCCCCAAAGGCTAATTGAAATTTCATCTCCTGGTCCAAGTTGATAAGTTGAAGGAGTGGCGATATTGAGTTGAGGAGAAGAATTTTTACCTGAAGAATTAGGGTTTGATTTAAAAAACTCCATTCCAAAAACTGGTAGTGAATACAAATCACTCTCATTTGTATCATCCACGCCATCAAGTTTGTCAGTTGCGTTGATGCCAAAAATTGAACTTAATGTTTCTTCTGTGCTTGAAACTTCCGGCTCTTTGTCATTGTCTTTTAATAATTTTATTCTTTTTTCAAATTTAGAAATGTCGCTTTCACTAGCTCCTTGTGCTCTAGCCAGAGTTTTTAATTGATTTAAGCTATAACCCTCCGCTTGTGCTTTATTCCAATAGGCAAGCAGGTCATCATCACTCATTTGTTCAAGGGAGCTAACAGTGTTTTCGTCAGCAGCTTTATTAATTAAAGGGGTAACATATTGACCGTAAAATGAGTTTGTAATTAGTAAAGAAACAATTAATAATATTTTTTTCATATTGTTAAATTTAAACACAGCTTCGCTAATAGACCCACATAGTCAGGTCATCAACATTAGGTCGCAAAATTTTAAATAACGGAAAGCTTAGAGCTTGAGAGCGACAACTTTACTCTAATTGAATTTAATAATACCGTTATTTTATTTTCGTTAAAGGACTCAACAATCCCCTTTTTATTTTTGAATGGACCATTATGAATTTTTACATAATCTCCAAACTCAAAGCTATTTGATTTTGTGAAACAACTAAGCGAGTCTTTTAATAATAAAATTTCTTCATCTAAAATTTTAACAGGACTGCCATAAGCTTTTACTACATTTCTAGTAAAAGGGTTCGCGTTGATAAAGTCATAGTTAAGCTTACTAAGTTCAAAGAAAATATATCCTGAAATAGCAGCAGTTCGTTTTTTTTTAACGCGATCTGACCATTGACGCAAATCAGTGTATTCTGGCACGTATGCGTTAATGTTACTTTTTATGAAATAATTTAAAGCCTTAAATTCAGACCTAGGTTTTGTATATGCAGCGTACCAGCACATAATTTTAATTTTTTTACAAATATAAACAATTTAAAATAACCTAATTTAACAGTTCGTTTATTTGTATCACATACTGTAAAATACTTATAATCAATATTTTAATGGTTCGGTTTTTTCTATTGTAAATATTTGTAAAAAATTAGCTAGAAACTTATAAGTAAGGATTAAATTAGCTAAATGAATGTGTTAATTATAGGATCTGGGGCGCGTGAACACGTGTTTTGCTGGAAGATTAAGCAATCAAAAGGGTGCGATTCATTATATGTTGCGCCAGGAAATGCCGGTACAAATAAAATCGCAACAAACCTCGATATTAATATTTCAAACTTTCAAGAGATAAAGGAAATATTATTAATTAAAGAAATTGGCTTGTTAATTATCGGCCCAGAAATTCCTCTAATTAATGGGTTGGTAGACTTTATCAAGAAAAAACCAGAATTAAAAGAAATCTTGATTATTGGCCCTTCAATGTCAGGAGCCATGTTAGAGGGAAGCAAGGACTTTTCAAAAGATTTTATGTTTAAACATAAAATTCCCACCGCTTACTACAAAACATTTAATGCCAATACTTTTGAAGATGGAATAAAGTATTTAGAAACTATTCCTCCACCATATGTTTTAAAGGCAGATGGACCGGCAGCCGGAAAAGGTGTTTTGATACTTGAGCATCTATCAAAAGCAAAAGAAGAACTTTCTAACATGCTTATAAATAATAAGTTTGGAAATTCTGGAAACAAAGTTGTGGTCGAAGGATTTTTGAAAGGAATTGAACTCTCATGTTTTGTTTTATTTGATGGGAAATCATACATAACCATGCCATCCGCTAAAGACTATAAAAGAATAGGCGAAGGCGATACTGGATTAAATACGGGAGGTATGGGATCAATATCCCCTGTACCATTTGCTGACAGAGAATTTCTTAAAAAAATTGATACCAAAATAATTAAACCAACTATCAAAGGAATTGTTAAAGATAAGTTAGATTATGTTGGTTTTATTTTCATTGGAATTATTAAAGTTGAAAATGAGCCTTTTGTTATTGAGTATAATGTTAGAATGGGTGATCCTGAAACTCAAGTAGTTTTACCTAGAATTAAAAATGATTTTCTTGAACTGATGGTAAAAACAGCAAAAGGAAAGCTGAACTCTGTTAAATTAGAAATAGAAAAGATGTCCTATGCCAATGTTGTTGCGGTTTCTAACGGTTATCCTGAGCAATATGAAAAAGGTAAAATCATTAGCGGATTGGAAATTGAAAATGATTCAATAATTTTTCATGCAGGCACAAAAAATGAGAGTGAAAATATTGTAACTAATGGCGGGCGGGTTTTCTCTGTAGTTTCAAGAGCGGAAAGTTTTGACTTGGCCCTAAAGAAGTCTTACCAAAACATAAGGTCAATAAATTTTGAAGGTAAGCAGTATCGGAAAGATTTAGGGTTCGATTTATAAAAACGAATGAGCTGAGGGATCTTTATCTTCCTCCCCTGTTTTTGAAAACCCAATTAATTGAACCGTCCAGTATAATAACGCGCAAGAAATTGTTATTATAAAAATGAAATTAAATGAATTAGCTATCCACCAATTGTCTAATTCAATTGCTCTTAATATATCAAGAGGAATAAACAAGATTTCTACAAATAAATATTCAATTAAATAAAAAAAATCTGACATAATATTAATTTCAAACTGCTAAAATAGTTAATAATTATTTTTTTGCAGCAATCCATATTAATTATATTTGAATAAAAAAAAACAGCTTATGTTCAGCGATTTGTGTATTAAGGTTTTTAATCAGAGCATTTCAGATTATCATATTAAAAATAGCGTAGCAGAAAATCCTTTGATTCCGTTTAATAAACAAAAAATTGAATATTTGTTATATCAAAAAAACTGGATTGATACGGTTCAGTGGCATTTGGAAGACTTAATTAGAGACCCAAAAATAAATCCTGAAGAGGCTTTAAAATTAAAAAGAACTATTGATGCCTCTAACCAGAAAAGAACAGATTTGGTTGAGTATATCGACAGTTATTTTTTAGAAACTTACAAGCATGTTAAAATTAATGATGATGCTACCTTTAATTCAGAAAGCCCCGCTTGGGCTGTTGATAGGCTGTCTATTTTAGCTTTGAAAATCTTCCACATGAAGGAAGAAACGGTCAGGGATGATGCAACACAAAAGCATCTGGATAACTGTAAAGACAAGCTCCAAACACTTAATCAACAATGCAAAGATCTCTGCACGGCTATTGATCAGCTTTTAAATGATATTGAGCTTGGTAATAAATACATGCTTATTTATAAGCAAATGAAAATGTATAATGACGAAGATTTAAATCCGATACTTTACAAATCCAAAAAATAATTTTAATGTCACACATCTTAGTTTTAAGATTTTCTTCAATGGGTGATGTTGCTATGACAGTTCCGGTTTTAAGATGTTTGGTTAAAAAATATCCAGATTCAAAAATAACAATAGTTACTAAGTCAATTTATAAACCAATATTTAAAGAATTTAAAATAATTGATTTTTTTGATGTTGATTTTAAATCAAAATATAAAGGAATAAAAGGACTATTTTCCCTGTTTAAAGACTTAAAAAAAATTCACCCTACGCATATTGCCGATCTACATTCAGTTTTAAGAACAAATGTTTTATATATTTTATTTAAAATATTTTTTTTTAAAGCAAAAAAAGTAGACAAACAAAGACTTGAAAGAAAGAAGCTTTTTAAAGAAAAAAATAAAGTCTTTAAACCATTAACCCCTATGCCATATAAATATTGTGAAGTATTTAATAAGCTTGGTTTCAGCATTGATTTAACTAGTCATAATTTTCCAGACCCTTTAATTCTTGGAGAAAAATGTCAAATAGCTTTAGAGAGGTTTTCAACAAAAAGGAAATGGATTGGAATAGCACCCTTTGCTTCATTTAATGGAAAAATATACCCATTGGATTTAATGCAAAAAGTAGTTTCTTTTTTACAAAGAGATTATTTGGTTTTTTTATTTGGACAGGGTGAATATGAAATTAGTAAACTTGAAATTTGGACTCAAGCTTACCAAAATGTTTTTGGGGCTTATAAATTTGAATCACTAGCAAACGAAATTGAGATCATTTCAAATTTAGATCTTATGGTTTCTATGGACTCTGCTAATGGGCATTTGGCAGCAAATTATAATGTACCAGTAATTTCACTGTGGGGGTTAACGCATCCTTTTGGTGGTTTTGCCCCTTTTTTATCAAATCAAAAAAATATGTTAGTTTCAAGTAGAGAAAAGTACCCAAAGATTCCTACATCAGCCTATGGAAAAAAGATTCCCAACGGATATGAAAACGTTATGAGAACAATTGATTATAAGGACGTATTAACTAGATGTTTAGATATATTAAAAAGCTCTAAACATCATCAAAATCAATAGAAATGTTTTGCGACGTTGGAACTGTTTGGCAAGCAAGGACTAGCCCTTCTTGAATTTCTGACTCTGTTAAGATACTATTCTCAAGCATTTTTCCTGTTCCGCTTGTGATTTTTCCTATGCAGGATGAACACACCCCTCCTTGGCAAGAATAGGGAACATCAATTTTTTGACTTAAAGCAGCGTCTAAAATTGTCATATTTTTGGGAATGGTTATTTCAAAATCCTCATAATCACATGTTATTTTTGCCATAGAATCTCCTCCTAAATTTGTTTCTAGTTTTAATTCAGATTTGGAGAAAAAAAGCTCAAAGAGAATTTTATTTTTTTCATAACCTAATTTATTTAACTCATCAGAAATTGAAAGAGTTAATTCTTCAGGACCACATAAAAAGAACTTGTCAAAGTTTAGTTTAGAATGCTGTTTTAAGCAATAATTAATAAACGCAGAATCAATTCTTCCAAATTCGCGGTCTGCAACATTTTCGCGACTATAAATGTTATAACAGTAAAAACGAGAGGAGTAATTGGACTCTAAGTCTTTGATCTCATTAAAAAACATGGTTTCAGCAATTGATTTGTTGGAATAAAGGAGTACAAATTTATTATCATTATTTGAGCTTAAGGTGTCTTTAATAATTGAAAGTATTGGAGTGATACCACTACCTGCAGCTATTCCACAAAATATTTTTTTAGAGTTATCGTTTTCAAAAACAAATCTTCCTTCAGGTCTGGAAACTTCAAGTAAATCTCCTTTTCTTAAAACATCATTTGCGTAATTTGAAAACACCCCACCTTTAATACTTTTTACAGCCACAGTTAATAGTTTGCTTTGTGGTGAGCTGCAAATGGAGTAGGATCTAGTGATTAACTCTCCTTTAATTTTAGCTCTTAAGGTGATGTATTGACCAGATTTAAAAGAAAATAGTTCAGTAAGATGTGAAGGAATATCAAAAGTAATAGCAACCGCACTAGTTGTCTCTTCTTTAATGTTAGAAATTTTTAATTGATGAAATTTTTGCAAAATATTATAATTTATAATGGACCATAAAAGTATGAAACAGTTTATAATTTAAAAAAAGCAGACATTCCTTAATGAATGTTTATATTTGCAACATGTTTTTAACTTTTTTATCTCTTCAATGGAAATCCTTTTTTAGAGGAGAGTCTGTTGGCGCTAACGTTATGGCCAAAATTTTTAAATGGTTTTGGATTGTATATTTTGCTTTTTTAACTCCACTATTGGGCCTTATAACTTACAAGGTCATAAAAGAAGATTTTCAAGTTGATGATCCTTTCCTTTTTCTTAACAAAAACTTAATTTATGTCTTTGGCTATTGGATAGTCATGAGATACTTTATTCAGCCTATTCCGGTTGTCTCAATCAAACCACTACTTTTAACACCTATTTCAAAAACTAAAATAGTTGGGCAAACCTTAGGGAAATCTATCTTTTCCTTCTTCAATTTAATAGCATTTTTTTATTTAATACCACTAACACTTGAGCTGGTTGATAATGGTTATTTAATTGATAACTTAATAGCCTGGAATTTAACGATAATCGCCATTGTTTATATTACTAATTATTTAAATTTTTTACTCAACAATAACGATAAGCTTCTGTATGGCATTGGATTAATGCTTGCAATCATAAAGCTATTAGAATATTTCTCTATTTTTGATTTTACAGTCTACTCTGAGGCACTTTTCTATTCTTTTTATGTTAACCCACTGTTTGCTATAG
>Ga0213869_10002283_pt1 | contig 13427 bp, 17 predicted proteins | sample PICome_10_FD_160083 | JGI IMG/M metagenome (GOLD analysis project Ga0213869, IMG submission 160083) | Coastal seawater microbial communities near Pivers Island, North Carolina, United States - PICO132 | ecosystem: Environmental > Aquatic > Marine > Coastal | place: USA: North Carolina...
ATCCAAGAACTCCAAAGGAAATAGCTACAATGTTTCATTTAGATGATGCCAGTGCTACAAAGGGATGTAAAAATGCGACAACTATTATTAATGAGATGGAGTCTGAAATGATAAATTCTGATAAAACGATGCTATGTAAAACAAAACCAGAGTCTTTTATTAACCGTTATTGTAGTAAGCTAAATATGAATCCTGAACTGACTAAACTATGTCTATTTATATCAGTGAAGATTGATAAAAAAAATTGGATTGCTGAAAATACGCCACACGCTATTGCAGCAGGTATTATTTACTTCATAGCAAATTTATTTAGACTAAATATTTCTAAACACGACGTTCATCGAATCAGTAATATTAGTGAAGTCACAATTAATAAATGTTTTAAAAAATTAAGTGATAAACAAAAAGATTTAGTTCCATCCGTTATTATAAAAAAATATGGTATAGTATAATAATTTGCATAAATGGTTCCAAAAATAGTTTTCATTGTTCCTTATAGGGATAGACCTGAGCAAAAATGTGTATTTGAACGCAATATGAAACATATTATGGAAGATTATAATGATGATGACTTTAAAATTTTTTTCGCAGAACAGGGAGATACTAGACCATTTAATCGAGGAGGCATTAAAAATATTGGTTTTATTGCTATAAAGAATCTATACCCTAATGATTATAAAAATATTACTTTTGTTTTTAATGATGTTGATTCTTTTCCTTACACAAAAGGTGTATTAGATTACCAAACAAAAAGCGGAATTATTAAGCATTTTTTTGGTTTCAAGCATGTTTTAGGTGGAATATTTTCTATTACTGGTGGAGATTTTGAAAAACTTAATGGGTTTCCTAATTTTTGGACTTGGGGATATGAAGACAATATGATTTATAATAAAGCCGTTAAGCATCCTGAAATATCAGTTGATAGAAGTACATTTTTTGAAATATTTAATCATAATATAGTTCATTATACAGATAGTTTAAATCGCACTATAAATCTAAAACAAACGGGGTCAAGTAAACAGGAACAGAATTATAATAACATTAACTCATTAAGAAATATTAATTATACAATTGAAAATGATATGATTAAAATACATAATTTTTCAGTGAGCCTCCCTTATAAAGAAGATATAACACCTTATAATGCGAAATTAAATGAAAATATGATTCAAATTAAAAAAAAATATAGAATGGCTCAGAGAGGAATAACAATGCCTATGAACCATAATAATTCATTCAAAAAATAATCCTTAAAAATTACTATCCATCGAAAACACATTCTCTGTTTTTGTTTTCGTCGCCAAAGCGTATTCACCTACGCGTTTTTCGAAGAAATTTGTTTTTCCTTCCAAACTGATGAGCTCCATAAATGAAAAAGGATTAGCTGTTTTATAGTATTTTTCGTATCCCATTTGGACGAAAAGTCGGTCAGCAACAAATTCAATATATTCTTTCATTAATTTAGAATTCATTCCTATTAATCGACAGGGAAGAGCATCTGTAATAAATTCTTTCTCGATTTCTACCGCCTCTGTAATAATTTCGTAGATGCGTTCTTGTGATAATTTAGATGCCAATTTAGAATAAAGAAGAACGGCAAACTCGGTATGAAGTGCTTCATCACGACTAATAAGTTCATTGGAAAATGTGAGTCCTGGCATAAGACCTCGTTTTTTCAACCAATAAATACTGCAAAATGCGCCACTGAAAAATATTCCTTCAACCGAAGCAAATGCTACCAATCTTTCCGCAAATGAATCTTCTTGATTTATCCACTTCATCGCCCAATCTGCCTTTTTTTTAATACACTCGAAATTATCAAGAGCGTGAAACAATTCATCTTTCTTATTTTTATTTTTAATATATGTATCAATAAGAAGACTATACATTTCTGAATGGATATTTTCCATGGCAATCTGAAAACCATAAAATGCACGAGCCTCACTTATTTTAACCTCTGTCATAAATTTAACACCCAAATTTTCTAAAACAATACCGTCTGACGCGGCAAAAAATGCTAAAATCATAGAAATGAAATGTTTTTCGTCAGCATTTAAGCTCTCCCAATCTTTCAAGTCTTTTGATAAATCAACCTCTTCGGCACGCCAAAAAGATTCAAGCGCTTTTTTATACATATCCCACACATCATCGTGTTTAATTGGAAACATAACGAAACGATTATCGTCACAAAGTATAAGTTCCTGCGAATTAGGGGTATCCATCCTAAATATTTATAGGATTAGATTTTATATTTTTTTAGATAAATATATATAGATATATTAGACACCTATGAAATTAGATCAAATTAATGAATTCATTGATTTAGCAAAGGATAATGTAGCAGCCGAAAAAAAAAATTTAGTATCAAATATGGAAGAATTGGAGGAAGCTCGCGCATCCAATGAATTTTTGGAGAAAATAGCGGGGGATTACATAAAATATAAGGGTGCCCTTTTGAGGCAGAAAGAGAGACAGAAAAGAGAATTATTAAAAATTATTGAATATTTAGATGATATTTTAGAAACACAGGCAGTAACAAAATATAATATCCATCATACAAATAACGAACAGAAGCGATTAATTCAAGAAATAAAAAGAATTCAATCCGAGATGGATGAAATTAATCTTGACTAATACTATATGGACTACAAGATAAGTGATATTAAAGATATTTCGAACGATTTTTTGCGCGATTTATTGCCAATTACAGAATTGTCAATTGGTGATAAACTTTATGTTGATGAAAATGAAAAACTTGTATTAGATAATAATTTCAAAGTTATTCAACCGTTTACAAGATGGTGGAGTAATCAAAACCGGAATAATGTTGTTAATTGTTTAGTGAAAGAAATAGATATATATTGTGCCTTTATGAATTTTTTAAAGACGGCTTTCCATTCAGAGAGAACGAGCTCGGCCGATCAAGATTATATCTCTCGTATTTACGATATTCAATTAGCATTTAGTGCGAAATTGTGTTCGGGATTACGATATTTACTTATTACTTATAATAATTCATCACAAATCAAAATGCGAATTGAAGAATTGATAGATAATTTATCTAATTTTTCAAAATTAAATCGCTATGTATATTAAGTAACTAATGGCAAATTCAAAATGTACGGCACCAATTAATGTTTCTAATGAGGATATAACAGATGATTGTCATTTAAAATGCTTATATAAATATAATTATCGTACAAACCCCGCTACGACTGCCACAAATAATGGGGATCATTTAACACTTAGCTATGATAAGGTACGCATTAAATTTAATAATGATGATTTACTCACAAATGAAATTCGTATTTATAGACCTTCATTGCATACTTATGAGGGCTCAAAAGCAGAAGCAGAAATGATTATTAATCATTCAGGAGCGGGCGTTAATTTACTTGTATGTATTCCAATTGTTATTTCTAATGGCAAAACTGATGCATCCGAGCAGATGAAGAAACTTATAGAACAGGCTTTTACAAAAGTTCCTCTTGTCGGTGAAAGTTCGGTTATTCAGACAAGCTATTTCTCTCTCGATGCCTTTATTCCAAAGAAGAGTGGATTATTTTCTTATATAGGAACTACTCCTTATTCTCCTTGTAGCGGTACAAATCAGTACGTTGTTTTTACACCAAAGGATAGTCAGATTTATATGTCTAGTAAAACTTATGGTATGTTAAGCAAAATGATTGTAGAAAATAAAAATAATGTAGCGAATAATCCTAATCAACAATTATATTATAATAAGCATGGAGCCATTTATCTTGGAGAGAATAGGGGGGCTGATGAAGATGATATATATATAGATTGTAGTCCAACAGGAGCAGAAGATGATATAGCTACATTTGTTTCAGTTAGTAATGAAAAAAATAAAGAGCAACCACTAAATTTTAATAATCCTGTTGTAATAACAATTATCGGTTTATTGGCTGGATTTTTAGTTATTTTTATTATATCAACGGTATTGAAATTTGTTAGAGGAAGGTCTACTAGTTCTGGTCGTGTTTCAAGAGTTGGTGGTGTAGGATATAATGACTTATAGTGTATTCACATATTTTCTTAAAAATAAGTGAATTATTATTTTCAAAATTTAGAAATTTACAAATCAGCACCATCTAAATCGCTATCCATAACTGGTTTGTAGGATGCAGGTGTTGTGCTTGTGGTTAAAACCCATGGAGCCATTTTTTTGACAACTTGTTCCTCCAAAGTCACTGGGAACTGTACTTCGGGGGTAAGATGAGGTCTGTGTTTATCTTTTGGCAATTTATCTTGTGTTCCACGAATGTAGTGGTCTTTTGAACGCTTATACAGCTCATAAGCAGCAACTAAGAAAAGAACTGAAACAATTGGGTGAGTTCGAGAACCAACCAAAACAACTGCCATTAATAAAACAATTGTACCCATTGGAGTGTCGACCAACCCAGCAAGACCTTGGGGTGGTTTAATATCGCCTAAAATGTAGAGGGCAGAAATACCACCAAGTATAAGTTCGGGAAGATTCTCACGTGTCAAGAGTTTTTTTAAGTTGTTCATATTCATTTTCATCGTATATAAATACTATATATAAAAATAAATTGATTTACGCCTTTAATACTAATATAATATAACTGTTATGGCGTCTAATTATTTAGGTCAAAAAGGCTATACTATAAAAAAATCTACGTTAACACTTAATGAACATGACCATATTCGCAAAAGTTTAATGGTGCGTCCTTATATTCCTAATTCTCCTGTAAAGATGGATGAATTTCCGATTTATAGAGAATCCACAAGTAAATTTTATCTACCGCGTTATTACGGAGTTCGCGAATTCGGTACGCCTGATGAAGTTAAACTTCCACAACACGAAACTATTAATTTGCCCTTTACTGGATCTATGCGTGATTATCAAACTCACATTGTGTGTGAATTTATGAAACATAAAGATACTGGTGGGGGTTTGTTAGAAATTCCCTGTGGGCGTGGTAAAACTGTTATGGCACTCAAAATATTGTCTGAGTTAGGTGTTAAGACATTAGTCATCGTTCATAAGGGATTTTTGCTAAATCAGTGGGTGGAGCGTATAGAACAGTTTTTACCAGGTGCGCGAATAGGACGCATTCAAGGCCAAGTAATGGATATTGAAGATAAAGATGTTGTTATTGGAATGCTTCAATCGCTCTCAATGAAAGATTATCCAGATGATATGTTTAGCAGTTTTGGATTAACCATTGTAGATGAGGTTCATCATATTGCTGCGGAGGTTTTTGTGCGTTCACTTTTCAAAATTGTTACTAAATATATGTTGGGATTATCGGCAACAATGCAACGAAAAGATGGATTGTCGAAAGTATTCAAGATGTTTTTAGGCGATGTTGTGTATAAGGAGAAGCCCAATTTGGAACACAATGTATTGGTTCGTGCAATTGAATTTCAGAGTAGTGATGAAGATTTCAATGAGATTGTTTATGATTATAGAGGGAACCCCCAATTTAGTACAATGATTTCTAAATTGTGTGGCTTTTATGACCGTAGTAATTTTATTTTAAAAGTGTTGAAAGATACTTATTTGGCTGATACTAAACAGCAGATTATTATTTTAGCTCATAATAAGAACCTGCTTACTTATTTGTATAAGGCAATTGATGAAGACGGTTATGCTACTGTTGGCTATTATGTAGGTGGTATGAAGGAGAAAGCATTGAAAGAAAGTGAGGGAAAAAATATCATTATTGCTACTTATTCAATGGCTGCTGAGGCTCTTGATATTAAATCACTTACGACATTATTGATGGCTACACCTAAAACTGACGTAACGCAGTCGATTGGACGCATTTTGAGAACAAAGCACTCTCAGCCTGTTGTGATTGATATTGTGGATAAACACGAGTTGTTTCAAAAACAATGGATTAAGCGAAAGAATTATTATCATAAACAGAAATATGAAATTGTGAAAACAACAACTGGCGGGTATTTTAGGAACGAATGGGAAAAGATTGAGAAAAAGGCGAAGAAAAAGGAAGATGACATATTGATTGGAAAATGTCTAATCTAATACGGGGGGTACCAACGCACGCTATGCGTGCTAACCTGCGCCATAGGCGCTTGCCCGTAAACCCCCATCCCCATTCAACTAATACGGGGGGTACCAACGCACGCTATGCGTGCTAACCTGCGCCATAGGCGCTTGCCCGTAAACCCCCAATTTGCTAATGGCAAGGGCAATCGTCCGTTTTAATATCTAATTTAATATTAGATATGAGTGAACCAAATTCTCCTGCTGAACCTGCTAGACCTGCTAGACCTGAACCTGCTACACCTGCTACACCTGCTACACCTGCTACACCTGAACCTGTTGAACCTGTTACACCTGCTACACCTGAACCTGTTGAACCTGTTACACCTGTAACACCTGCTACACCTGAACCTGTTGAACCTGTTACACCTGTTACACCTACTAGACCGGGAGGTTATTTACCTTTGGATCAACGAGTTTTTGAAAGTGATAGTGATAGTGATACAGGGGATGAAGAGTTAGTTCGACCAAGAGGTGGTCCCCGTCCTTTTCCTAGTGATGGATGGGAGGATCGAGTGTTTGACCAGGCGCTCTTTGGTGCCCCTAACTATTCTGCGGTTAGGGACCTTTTTGGAAATCCTTCATCAGATGAAATTGATACAGATACAAGTGCTGATGAATCGGCAAGAGCTGATGAACCGGCAAGAACTAGATTAGATTTTGGTAATGATGGCGAATCAGAACTTCAAAGGATGTCACTTGAACAATCACCACAACGACCACAATGTGTAATTCCGGATGAAATAAAGGCAATAAGACCCACTATTTCTGACCAAGTTGAAGTTCATGATGTAATTACTATGGAAGACAAAACTATCAAACAACATTTAGAAGGAGAAGAGGGAGAAGAAATTCCGGATAAGGTTATTTTTATGAATCAGGCAAAAACACAGTTTCTTGCTTATGATAGAGATAATATTTCAAAACTTATTAATGTTGAGCCTGAGGAAGGTGCTATTTCAGGCATCTTTTATAAATGTAAAAAAATGACGACTGCGGTTGTGATTACACCTAATGATGTTGAGTATGACAGACCCTATTTTAATTTAGGAAATATAGGTTATAATCCTGGTGGCTATGTTGACTTACTATGTATGATAAAAATTGCCCAGCCGGCATTTGATATAGACTCTCCACCTCGGGTTTTTATGGTTGTTGAACCAGAAACACCTATCGCTATAAATCCTGTTGCCAATGAATTAACTATAAGAACTCATAGATATCAAACTACAACTATTGAAAAGACCATTTGGTTTGATGGAAAACCAGATGAGACACATACAGAGACCGAGTACTCAGAAGATTTTAACTCGTTAGGTATGCATATTGATGATGTTGGTGCAGCTCATTGTCAAGAAGGTCAATACTCCAAATTAGTGTATTTAGTTCCCGTTGAGGTAACCAGTGCCGAAGAGCCAGTTCCCAGTCCCGAAGAGGCAGTTCCCAGTCCCGAAGAGCCAGTTCCCAGTGCCGAAGTGCCAGTTCCCAGTGCCGAAGTGCCAAGGGGAGGAAAAAGAAAAAGAAAGGGTAAAAATACATTGCGTAAGAAAAATCTCTTGAAAAAGAAGAAAAATAAAACTAAACGTAAAAAATCGAAGAAAAATAAAAAATCCAAAAAATAAAAAAATAATCATTTCTATATTTTATAAAAATGATTACCTCGTTGAAAAAATTTTTGGATCATTCCGCTCAATTTTCTAATCTCTCTCGAAAAATGTTTAATAGTATTTATAAAATCGATCATTATGCGTATCGCAGTTTTGATATGAAATCTATTATTCAAAAATATCCTGAATACAAAGTTGAAAACGACCAATATACATTTGGTAATAATGTTTCCGCACGTTGGATGTCTTCACAAAGAGATTCAAATCCATTTATTTTTGTTAGCGAATACGATGGATTACAATCCGATAATAAATTGGTTGAAGCAATTGAAGAGAGAAAAATAGATGTAAACGAGTTGAATCCAGTGATTGAGCAAGGTTTAGCTCCTTCATATGAGCTCTATAAAGAAATCAATAAGCGAAACCAGTATTTAGGATGGACTATGCTTTTTCGAGATCAAATTAACCATATTGCTTTTTTGGTAGATGATATTGAAGAAATATGTCATCAAATTAAGAATGACTTTCCTGAATATACATTAAATAATATTGAAAATCCTATTCAAGTCAGCGAGGATGGAGACCTTTTACAGTTTAGTATTATGGCAGACACGATTGACTATAAATTTAGTGATGGTGTGAGAGCAGTGCCTTTTTCTTTCATCGAGTTTGTAGAGAGAAAAAATGGACGTACAGGCTTTGAAGGACAGAACGCTGCTAAGATTTTTGATTCCACTAAACTTTTAGAAAAAGTTTAATCAAAATATAGACTTTTAGAAAAAGTTTAATCAAAATATAGACTTTTAGAAAAAGTTTAATCAAAATATAGACTTTTAGAAAAAGTTTAATCAAAATATAGACTTTTAGAAAACGTATTTTTTGGTTAAGCTTTTTTACACCTTTTAACATTTCAAACGCTGGTTAAATATTATTTAAATGTTTGTATTAATTCGTCAATATTTTCTATTTTGCTCTCTAATTCTGCTTTTAGTTGACATAAATAACGTGATGTTTGTATTTGATTATTACATCTAGCACATAATAAACATAAATCTTTAATTGTTTGCGTTTCGTCCTTACGACATCTCGGTTTAATGTGACCCCATTGTAATTTTAAATACTTTTTTTCGCTATCTTTTGGTTCATTCCAACAGTATTTACCACCCACATTTTTCCCAAAAGCACAAGTATTATTTTGATTTTTTAATAAATCTTTTACAAATTGTATCCTTTGTGGTTTTGTAGAAGATATCTTCATTTTTCTTAAATGTGGATAAAGTGTTTGTTGTAATCTATCTATTTCACTTTCTGGTATAGGTTCCCAAACATTTTCATCTCTAAAATGTGGAGGTGTTGTCATATATATAAGTATTTTATATTATTTTTATAAAAATCGGCGTTTGAAATGTTAAAAGGTGTAAAAAAGCTTACTTTTAGAAAACGTATTTTTAGGATTTTTTGGTTAAGCTTTTTTAAAAAAGCTTACTTTTTAAAAAAGCTTACTTTAAAGCATAGTGTGCTCGATCACATTTTCATCATTAGAATTAGAATTAGTATTACCAAAACGTTCATAATAAGGATTCACTGTATGTTTATCTTCTTCTAGTGTAAAATATGCTTTTTCCACTAAGCATTCGCGTTCGGAATCATCGCCCCAACAATCAGTACAATCACACTTAAAATATGTACTGAGGAAATGCGTTTTAGTTTTGGTATCTTCATTCGACATGAAATGAGGAAATACACGTTTCATCAACTCATCAATAATATTGGGTCGTGGAATATAAGTTTCGGTTTTTTGTTCCGCCATTATTATTATGTTTATGTTTATAATTACTAGTTTAGTAAATCAATTTTATAGCATAAAAATCATCTAACAAGAAATCGGTGCGTTGAAAAAAAAATTGAAATGTTTTTCTAGGCAGGAAAGGGATACAACTTACACACTCGTACCCTACGAATCTCACAACAATGTGGAACGCACTTTCAACCGTCACCGCGACTCTTGGTCTCACTCGCCCAGAGGAACCGGAGCCTGAGCCCACGTTCACTGCCTCTGATTTTGAGGTGCCATCCAGCGATAAGCTCCCAGATGTCTTCATGACTGGCAAGTGGCGCGACCCCAAAAACAAGGGTCTCGTTCATCAGCTTGCTGAATATTACTGTGGAAAAATGACTCTTGTCAGTGCTGAGGAAGAGGCTCACGGACAGGCCAACTTTGCGCACAAGCAGCTCGCAGATTTCGGATATGTCGATGCCCTCCGGAACAAGTTCTATGAAAAGAACCCACAGTTCATCGGCACTGAATTCATCCCCCTCTTCGTCTACATTGGTGCTGGACGTGGCTCGGCTCAGGCGTGTGTCGTAACCACCGAAGGCATCATTGTTCGCTCGTACTACGGTGATGGATTTCCTCGCTTGAATGACGGTGAATCGCACGATTACGACAACATCGCCAAGATCTGGGAGGAGATTGTCAATGACCACGACGAAGGTGGATGCATTGTATCGGTGATGATGTATGACGCAATGTACTATCAGGCCAAGGGACAGCATTGTGCGATTGCTGATGACGGCGGACACATCCACAATCAGTGGAACGAAAGGGCTAACTGCTGGTTTGAAACTGAGGAGAGTTACAGGGCCATTGGATTCGGTCGCAACGATGACCAGATCAGCAAGCCATCGTTCCTGTGTGTGCGGAACTTCAAGACTGATGACGATGTCAGCAAAAAGGTTCACTTTCTGCCCACCGACAAGGGCCGATACGTCTGGGATCTCGGCAGCGGGAAGATGGCGCTCGTCGATACCGAAACTGGCACTCAGATGAGGAACATCGAATTCCCTAACACTGTGTTCACTGACCACGCGGCACTGTTGGAGCTGGTTGAGACAATTCGCACCAAGTCTCGTGTCTACGCACCGATTGTCATGGACGGCTCTTGGCAGGAGAATGCCTCCGCCATTGCTCAGGTAGAGAAGCTTTTGGACCAGAAGCCCATCACACTTACTCCCGAACAGAAGTGTGTGAACAAGGCAATGTTTGTCCACCAGCAGTTCCGCCGTGATGGATACATTCAGCAGATGGTTCAGGACCACTACGATGACCCAACTGGAAAGCGTCAGCCTGACCCAGTGTTCGTCTATATGATGACAGACGGAGATTCTGCTTACGGGGTTGTTCTTCTTGCTGGTGGCGAACAGGAAGATGTGTGTGGCGTCTATTGTGCAGATCATCAGAACGTTACCACGGTCTGGGAACAGGTGCTTGAAGATCACGACTACAAGTACGCCATCCAGCATGTGATTCTTCTTGACGACCTCTACAGCTATGCTGATGCCGACCACGTTCACAAGGATGGAGCGCCTCTCTATGACTCTTGGGATGGTGTCGAAATGGGCGATTGGCTCTATCGCGAGTCCGACTTCAAGAACATCGGGTTTTATGTGACGGACGCGAAGGGCTACAAGGGTGGCACACGTTCTTCGTTGCCATCTTTCCTGCCACTGAGCTCATTCCAGACTGGTAATTATGAAAATGAGCTCATCATGCGTTATCCTCATTCCCTGCCTACTGAACACAATTCTGTCTGGCGAATGGAGTCTGAAATGCTGAGTCTTGTTCACACTCCTACCGGCGAGACACTTTGGGCTTGTGAGATCGACCCCACACAGGACATTCGCCAGATCATCGATCCCATCCTTAACGAAGCACACCCATAGATTGCTAACCAACATATTCCGTCCTTACCAAAAACCTCAACAAAAATAAAAAAATAAAAACCCCAACAAAGATTCCCTATGCTTTCCGTCCCTCTGTCATCGCTTGCTTCCTTTTTTTTGTACGGGGGACACCCCCGTAAACCCCCTTTTTTTGTGTGGGGGACACCAACGCACGCTATGCGTGCTAACCTGAGCCATAGGCGCTTGCCCGTAAACCCCCTTGTTTGGGATTAAGATACAATTGACATTAAAAGGTATACGAGGGGGTTTACGGGGGTGTCCCCCGTACTAATAAAATTGAAATTCTTTTTCTCTCTACTCTTATTATACAACACACACTGATTATGTCGCACCAGGATTGGGACCCAGTTATTATTCGTGGAAAGGGAAAGCACGTCGAGGCAAAGAAGAGGCGTCAGGGTGAAACTGAAACACGCTCAAAGTTTGATGGAACACACTCATCCGCTATGCGAAAGCTAGATGATGCCAATGAGGTTCAGAAACCTCAGCGTATCAATCCAGCAGTTCGCACAAAGATTGTTCAGGCTCGTGCCGCAAAAAAGATGACACAGAAGGACCTAGCTATGAAGGCCCAGATTACACCAGCACTCGTTCAGCAGTATGAGGCAGGTAAGGTAAAGGCTGATGTGAATGTATTGCGTAAGATGGAGCGCGCACTTGGGACAAAGCTAACGGGTAAGGAATTCAATGGAATTAACTTGTAAAATATAGAGGGCAAGCCAACGCAACTTCGTTACTATATAAAATTGAAATAAATTAAAAAAAATCTTTTTTATAATAACTTAGATATGAATTATACAAGTGAGGACGCAATTGCTGATTTTAAGACAAATGTCCCAAATCATTATAAATATCCGTCAATTGAAATATATAAATTTACCGAGAAAGACAAGGATGAAATTCAGGAATATATTGCTTCTTTGGAGAAATCACAACATATTGTTGTAGGTGAGCTTCATTACAAACTTAATATCAGAGAATTTATTGGTGGATTGGCTCGCGACCGGGTTAATGAGAACGGATACGGAGGAAGATATCCAATTTATGAATGGTGGGATTAATATTTAGAAATCTGAATTTTATACTATATCTACCTGACTATAAAATTTTTTCTTGTTATATATATTAAATGGCAAGATCAACTCGTAGAAATAATAGAAGTCGTAAAATTACTAGAAGTCGCAAAAATTTAAGTATGACTCGTCCAAAAAGAGGAGGTAAAAAAATTACTTTCAAAAGACGTGCTTCTAAAAAAGATCGCACACGTAGATTTAAAAGGGGGGATGGATAAGGATTCGGGTGACCCAACCAGATCGCCTGAATATTTGAAAAGACGATTGGATGGTTATTATTATAGAAAAATAAAGGATACTTTTAATGACGAAAGATTATCGAAAGAAGAAAAAATAGCAAACCTTCTGCATATTAAAGGAGAAATTAGTTCATTAAAGAAAGAAGTAATGAGTTCTGTTAAAGGAGATGAAAACTTAGCAGCAGTTAATAGAATTTTTGAGGATTATATAGGAGAAAATGGAAGCAAAGCATAGATGAGCACCTTTCCAGTATAGAACAGGATGCGAAACATCATGCTGCTGCTGTCAGAGAACTCGGAGACACAACGGTAGTAAGAAGAAGAGGTGATCAGCCAGGATCTGGTAGATTAGAATAATTGAATACATATTAAGTACTGTTTTTAATTAGTATGTATTAAGAATGGCCACAATTTGTTATTCTATTTTGCCAAAAGAAAGTCAAGATATAATGTCCAATGACGAAAAGGCAGCAGTGATGTCTTTTCTAAGAATGGAAAGGTTTGTGGAGGGATACTCAATTCATGATGACCTTTGGGAAAACTCAATTAAATTTTTCGGAAATCTCACAAAACTTCATAATGAGGGTCTTGTTCAACAATATCGCTTAATGCGTTCTTATGTTATCGAAAATAATCTGATTGGTCTGTTTTTGTACGGCAAATATATACCCTCTGATAAATCAGTATTTCTTCACGATTATATCACCGA
>Ga0213869_10002284_pt1 | contig 13424 bp, 7 predicted proteins | sample PICome_10_FD_160083 | JGI IMG/M metagenome (GOLD analysis project Ga0213869, IMG submission 160083) | Coastal seawater microbial communities near Pivers Island, North Carolina, United States - PICO132 | ecosystem: Environmental > Aquatic > Marine > Coastal | place: USA: North Carolina...
TGCTTGATCAATAACTTTATTTAATATGTAGCTTGCTCGAGAAGAACCGTCGTTCTCAATAACTGAATTAAGTGAGTCAATCCATTCGTTAGTTTCAATTGGATCTATGTCATCTTTAGATATAGGTTCAGCAACAACTTTTTTAACTTGTCTTACTTGATTTATCTCGCCGTTAGTTTTTGGTTTTTCTTGATTTGAAATTTCCTTTTCAACTTTTTCAACTTTTTTTTCTTTAGAAGCTGACACGTCTTGGCCATTTTCAATTGTTGCTAATACAGTTCCTTCTGAGACTTTATCTCCAATTTTTATTTTTAAATCTTTAATTTTTCCAGCAGCAGGAGAAGGTATTTCAACACTTGATTTATCGCTTTCAATTGTAACGATAGGATCATTTTTGTTTATCTGATCACCAGGTTTAACTAAAACCTCAATGACTTCGACGTCTTTAAAATCTCCTATATCTGGTACTGAAATATCTTGAGCCATAATTAGCTATTATAAACTGGGTGCAACATATTAAAAAATAAATAAATAATAAACATTAAAGAATTATACAAATTAGACGAATAAAATCTAATTATGACACATTTTCTGCTTTTTTTGGTCATTTAAATTTACTCATATGACTTATGCGTTGGCTAATAAATTTTTTATTCAAAAAAAGAGACATAAAAACTAATAGAGCGGTTTTAGTTCAAAAAATTATTTTAAAAAAATATCTATTAAGGTAAAAAAATAAAAGCTAAGTTAGCTTTTATGAAAAATTTTTTGTGGGAACCCTCTAGGAAAAAAAAAGAAGAGTCTCTTCTTGAGGATTTTTCTAAATTTGTAAATTTTAAATCAAACTATAATTTCAAAACTTTTTGGAAATGGACAGTAGATCACCCAGAAGAATTTTGGTCAAAGTTTTGGGATTATTCAAAAATAATAGGCAATAAAGGAAAAGAAATAATTAAATATAATAAAATTTTTAATGAAACTAAATTTTTTCCAGATTCTAAGTTAAATTATGCAGAAAACATTCTTAAGAAAAAAACTTCTGAAGTTGCAATAAATTTTTTATCTGAGAAAGGATTTGAGGAAGAGATTTCTTGGAATCAACTTTATAATAAGGTTTGTAAATTTTCTAGTTACTTAAAATCTCTAGGTTTAAAAAAAGGAGATCGTGTTGTAGCTTATGTTCCAAATAAAATTGAATCTATCATAAGTTTTTTAGCTTGTGCAAAAAATGGAATAATTTGGTCATCTTGTTCCCCAGATTTTGGGACCCAAGGGGTTGTAGATAGATTTAAACAAATTAATCCCAGTATTTTAATTACTAGTGATCACTATTTTTACAATGGAAAGAAAATAAATATTCTTGAAAAAATTGAAGATATTTTAAAACAAATTCCGTCAATAAAAAAAACTTTAGTATTTGCGTATAATAAAAAAGAAAAAATGACTCTAAAAGGTCATATAAACTTTGATCAAGTTTTAGAAAAAGCAAATATGGATGAAACTTTTGAGAAGTTTGAATTCAATCATCCTATCTATATTCTTTATTCAAGTGGCACAACCGGAAAACCTAAATGCATAACTCATGGAGCTGGAAATGTTTTAATTGAACATAACAAAGAATTCATGCTTCATTGTAATGTCAAAAATAATGATAGATTATTTTATTACACTACAACTGGCTGGATGATGTGGAATTGGTTAGTAGGTGGTTTAGCTACCGGATCTTCAATTTTCTTATTTGATGGCGCACCTGTTTATCCAAAAATAGAAATCCTTTTAGAATATTGTCAAAATAAAAAAATCAATCTCTTTGGCGTAAGCGCTAAATATATCGATCATTTAAAGAATGAAAAATATAGTAGTAAAAATTTAGATTTAAGTTCAATCAAAATAATAACTTCAACAGGCTCACCCTTAGCTGAGGAAAGTTTTAAGTATGTATATGACAATATAAAGAGAGATGTTCATCTTGCATCTATTGCAGGAGGAACAGATTTAGTTGGTTGTTTGGTTTTAGGAAACCTTTATTCAAATGTATATATGGGGGAAATTCAAGGCCAGAGCTTGGGTATTGATGTAGACGTTTTTACAGATGAAGGAGAAAGTGTAAAAGATGGAGAGAAAGGAGAGCTTGTAGTTAAAAAACCTTTTCCATCAATGCCTGTTAAGTTTTGGGGTGATGACGATGGGCAAAAATATCATAAAGCTTATTTTAATAGATTTAAAAACATTTGGCATCATGGTGATTTTATTGAGCGAACTTCAAACAATGGTTTTATTATGAGAGGTAGATCAGATGCCACGCTTAATCCAGGAGGTGTAAGAATAGGAACAGCGGAAATTTATCAGCAAGTTGAAGACATTGATTTTATAACGGAAGGCTTAGTAGTTGGTCAAGATTATAACGATGATATTAGGATTGTCTTATTTATAACCACAAAAAATGATCAGGAATTAGACGGTGAAAAAATAAAATTAATTAAAGCAAGAATTCGAAAAAACTGTTCTCCAAAGCATGTTCCCTCAATAATCATTAAAGTGCCAGAAATCCCTAGGACAAAAAGTGGTAAAATAGTTGAACTAGCGGTTAAAAAAACTATTCATGGAGAAACCATTAATAACAAAGAAGCCATTGCTAATCCTGAAGCTCTAAAATTTTTTGAAAATTTACCTCAACTAAAATAATAAGCACAGTTTTTGTGCAACATTGAATGAAGCTCAATAAGTTTTTCAAAACTTTTATTATAACCACCACCTAAAACACCACACAGAGGAATATTTTTACTATAAAAATTTTCAATTACTATTTGATCTCTTTTATTTATTCCATCGTCAGTTATTTTAAGTTTTCCTAATCGATCTTCATAATGAATGTCAACGCCAGCTATATAGAATACAAAATCATATTTATTTCTGTTTAACTCTTTTAAACTTTTATGAAGAGTATTTATGTATTCTTCGTCCTCCATATAATCATTTAACTCTACATCAATATCACTCTTTGATTTTTTTGCTGGATAATTTGACGCACAGTGCATGCTAAATGTAAAAATGTTATTATCGTTTTTAAATATTTCTGAATTTCCGTTTCCCTGATGAACATCTAGATCGATTATGAGTATTTTTTTCGCATAACCTTTATTTTTAAGATAATTTGCTGCTACAGCAACATCGTTAAAAACACAATAACCCGCACCACAATCAAATGTTGCATGATGGCTTCCGCCCGCAGTATTGCACGCCAATTTTGAATCTAGAGCAAGCTTACTGGCAAGTACCGTTCCTCCTGTAGCAACAAAAGATCTTCTTACAACACTTTCATTAATTGGAAAGCCAATTTTTTTTTGTAGCTTAATATCCAAGGTTTTATTTCTAATATGATTTATATATTCCAAAGAGTGGGATGTTTTCATTGTATCAACAGAGCATTCTTTAGGTATAATAAATTTTTTAACTACACTAAGCTTTAATAAATATTCAGCTAAAGCACCAAATTTTTTAATAGGAAACTTATTATCTTCATTAATTTTAGCTACGTAGTCAGGGTGATTAACAATAGGCAACTCCATTAAAAAAAATTTATCTTTCAACACACATCGCTATACCCATACCACCACCAATACAGAGAGTTGCTAAACCTTTTTTAACGTCTCTTTTAATCATTTCATGAATTAAGGTTACGAGAATTCGGGTTCCAGACGCTCCAATAGGATGACCTAAAGCGATAGCGCCACCATTCACGTTTACTTTTTCTTCTGGAATAGATAGTGTCTTTAACACAGCCAGACTTTGTGCTGCAAATGCTTCATTAATTTCAAATAAATCTACGTCTTTAATATCCCATCCTGCTAACTCTAAAGCTTTTTTCGAAGAGGGGATTGGCCCAGTACCCATTAAAGCAGGATCAACACCACAACTTGCCCATGATTTAATTGATACCAATTTCTTAATCCCTTTTTTGTTTGCGTCTGCGTCAGTCATTAAAGTTACAGCAGCGGCTCCATCATTGATTCCAGATGCATTTCCAGCAGTTACAGTACCATTTTTTTTAAAAACTGGCTTTAAACGTGATAAAGCATCTAAATTTATTCCTTCTCTTGGGTGTTCATCTTTTTGAAAATTCACTTCAGCTTTATTTGATTTTATTTTTAAATTGATTATTTCCTCTTTAAACTTATTTTCATTTTGAGCTTTAAGTGCTTTTAACTGGGAGTTGAGAGCGAATTTATCTTGATCTTCTCTTGTAATTTGAAATTTTTCGGCTACGTTTTCTGCAGTAACACCCATATGGTATCCATGAAAAGCATCCCATAACCCATCTTTAATCATTGTATCTACTAATTCGACATCTCCTAACTTTTTTCCATCCCTTATGTGGATTGCATGAGGCGCTAAAGACATGCTTTCTTGTCCTCCTGCGATTATTATTTTGGCGTCACCGGATTTAATACTTTGATAGCCCGAGGCAACAGACCTGATACCTGAGCCACATACTTGGTTGACAATATAAGCCGGAACTTCCTTTGGAACACCGGACTTAATAGCAGCTTGTCTAGCAGGATTTTGACCTAAGGCACTGGTTAGAACTTGGCCTAATATAATTTCATCAATTTCATTTTTTTTAAGTTTTAATTTTTCGATTGTTGTTTGAATCACTTTTGACCCAAGATCAAAACTTTCTGTATTTTTCAATGATTTTCCAAAAGAACCAATAGCCGTTCTATAAGCAGATGTAATTACAATTTCATTATTATTCATTTACATAATTTATATATTTAAAATTTGCTATTCAATCTAATTTTTAACTTTTGACAACGGTATTATAATAGAAAGTAACAAGAATATATATGTAGCGTTACCAGTGGAAAAAAAACTACCAGTGGATTTGATTGGAAAAATTTCTGCAAAAAATAAAAAAATGAAAGGAGTTATTAAATGAAAATTATTTAAATTCGATTTTCTAAAATATTTTTCAAAGAAAGTTTTAATAAATATTGTAGAAAATAGAGTCAGAATTATTAAAAAACCAAATATCCCTAGGCTTGTTAATATATCCAAATAATAATTATGGGGATGACTACCGCAGTTTATAGTTTTAGCTTCAGGGCAATTAATTTTAAATGATTTTACGCCTCCGCCAAAAAGCTTTTTATCCAGCCAGGTCACATATCCAGTCTTAAACTCTTTAACATGTGAATTTGGTAGCTTATATTTTTTTCCTTTATACTCAAAAGTATAAAACTGATAATTTTTATATTTTTTCTCATCATCACTGGTAAGTAAATTTTTTGACGAAAAAGGTAAAAATATCTGTACTGTTTTTTTTGTAAAACTATGGAGATGCTCACGATAACCTTCGTTCATGTTATAGGCTAAAAAAATTATTGAAAAAACTATAAAAATAAAAGGCATTAAAAAAATTCTAATCTTTTGCTCAAAAATAGTTACCCCAATAACTGTCAAAATAAAAAAAACTAGAGGAACCCTGTTTCCAGAAAGAAGTAACGCTATAAAAAACAATAAAATTAAAAGTATTGTTAAAAAATTTCTAGTGTAATTATTTTTAAATTTAAAAAAAACTGGTATTAAAAACAATGAAATTAAAGAAAACCTTTGAATAAATGATCCAGCTATCAATTCATCACCAAAAGGACCTGATAGTCTTCTTTCAACACCTTTAAAACCAAAAATATCATAGCCAAAAATTAATTGATAAATTATATCTAAACTTACAAATGTAACACTTGCAAATGATATAATAAAAAAAACTTTAAAATTTATTATGTTTTCTTTAATTAGAAACTTTACGACAAAATAAAAAAACAAAAATCTTAAAAAAAATAATGATTTTAAGAAGACTGAAAAATCATCAGTTAAGCTGTTTTTATAATAACTAACATTATTGAGAAGACCGCATAATAAAATATATAAAAATAAAAGTATTAAAATTTTGTCAAAATTATCAAAGTCAAATTTAACTATTCTTTCTTTGTAGAAAAAAAATGAAGTAGCTATAATTAGCAAAACATTGGCATTCAAAACAAGATTTCCTGCAATAAAACTTACAATAAGTGATGAGAATAAAAAATTAATGATGATATGTTTTTTAAAGATTTTTGTAGAAAATAAAGACATTAGAATTTATATTAGTTTATTTATTTTTCTTCAATAAATATTAATTATTGGAATATTAATAAAAAAGTTGAATTTGCGCCTGTAGCTCAACTGGATAGAGCGCTTGGCTACGGACCAGGAGGTTCTGGGTTCAAATCCTAGCAGGCGCACCATTTTAATTGATTTTTTTTTTAATAACCATAGATTAATAATATGAAATTTTTATTTAATTTATCATTACAAAAATCTGTAATATTTTTTTTTCTTATAGTAATATTAATTTTGTTAGGGCTGACTTTCATTTTATAAATAAGCTATAATCAAAAGAATTAATCCTAATAAAGTTCGATAATAAACAAAAACATTCAAATTAAATTTTTTAATATAATATAAAAAATATTTAATTGTTATCAATGAAGACAAAAACGAAAGAATAATCGAAATCAAATTTAGTTTTGTAAGATAAGTATCCTCATATAAAATTAAATTTTTAATACCAAACACAGAAACGGCCCCTAAAATAGGTATTGATAATAAAAAAGATATTTTTGCAGCATCTAGTCTTTTAAAATTTAAAAATCTCGCAGCTGTTATAGCAACTCCAGATCTACTAACACCGGGAATTAAAGAAAAAATCTGAAAAAAACCTATTACAATTGCTGATTTATAAGTAAAATTTTTGCTAATATTTTTTACTAATTTAAACTTATCGCTTATATAAAGCAAAATACCAAATGTAAGAGTTGTCCAAGCTATTAGTTTTAAGTTTCTAATTTTTTCTATCATTCCTGACTCGACAAGAAAAAAACCAAAAATCATAACCGGAAGTGAGGAGATAAAAATTTTTAAAAAAAGAATTTTATTTTTAAAAAAACTTAGAATGTCTTTATAAAAATAAACTACAACCGCCATAAATGACCCCACATGCAAACTCACATCAATAGAGAGACTTTCATTTTCAAAATTAAGAAATTTCGATACTAAAATAAGATGAGAAGAAGAGCTTACGGGTAAAAACTCTGTAATACCTTGTATTAATGATAAGATAAATATTTCAATCACTATTAAAAATTAAAATCAAAGGTTGTTTATTTAGTGTCAATTACAAATGCATAGCAGGTATGCAAAAAAAGACATTAATTTTTTAGGCTTTTTATATAAAAGGTAAATAATATTGACCATTTTTAACTATCATTATTATAATACTTTACTAATTTAACCTACAAATGAAAAATAAAATGCTTAAATTTATAGATGTACAACAAGAGACGCCAGAAAAGAGAAGCACAGCCAAAAGAAAAGGTGACTTTAGTGAAATCTATAAAGACTACATTATTAATAAAGCAACTGAGCAATCAAGCCGATGTTCGCAATGCGGAGTTCCTTTTTGTCAAATTCACTGTCCTTTAGGAAACAACATTCCTGACTGGCTAAAGCTAACAGCAGAAGGTAGACTTAAAGAGGCTTACGAAGTTTCTCAAAGCACTAATAACATGCCAGAAGTGTGTGGCAGGATCTGCCCCCAAGATAGATTGTGCGAGGGTAATTGTGTTATTGAACAATCTGGCCATGGAACAGTTACTATAGGGTCAATAGAAAAATATATTACAGATACAGCTTGGGAAAAAGGCTGGGTTAAACCTTTTAAAGTAAAAAGAGAACTTAAACAGTCAATTGGAATAATAGGAGCGGGCCCTGCTGGAATGGCTTGTGCTGAAGAACTCAGAAAATCAGGATATCAAGTAACTATTTATGACAGATACGATAGACCGGGAGGCCTTTTGATTTATGGAATACCAAACTTTAAACTAGAAAAATATGTGGTTGAGAGAAGAACAAAACTACTAAAAGAAACTGGAATTAAATTTGTGCAAAATTTTGAAATAGGTAAAGATCAAACTTTACATGAATTGAGAGAAAAACATGATGCAATTTTAATTTCAACAGGAGTTTATAAAGCAAGAGAAATAGATGTACCAGGAAACAACTTAAAAAATATTTTTCCGGCTATGGAATTTTTAACTGCATCAAATAAAAAAGGTTTAGGCGATAAGGTAAAATCATTTGACGATGGAACATTAAACGCAGAGGGAAAAAATGTTGTAGTTATCGGCGGAGGCGATACGGCAATGGACTGTGTAAGAACTTCTATTAGACAAAAAGCAAAATCTGTAAAATGTTTATACAGAAGAGATAGAAAGAATATGCCAGGCTCAGCAAGAGAGGTAGAAAATGCTATTGAAGAAGGGGTTGAATTTGTTTGGCTTACAAGCCCTAAAAGATTTATTGGAGAAAAAAAAGTAGAGGCAATTGAAATAAATAATATGAAACTAGGTGAGCCTGACACGAGCGGAAGAAGAAAACCAGAAATAGAGTTAGGTTCCGAATATAAAATTCCTGCTGATCTTGTAATTAAATCTTTGGGTTTTGATCCTGAAGAATTACCAAAATTATTCAACGCTAAAGAACTTGTTGTCTCTAAATGGGGCACAATAAAAATTGATTTAAAAACTATGCAAACCAATTTAGACGGAGTATTTGCCGCTGGAGATATTGTTAGAGGTGCTTCACTTGTGGTATGGGCAATTAGAGATGGACGTGACGTTGCTGCTCAAATTGAAAAATATTTACAATTGAAAATATCTAAAAATAAATCTGTAAAAGCTGCATAATCAAAATGGATAATTATAAGAAAAATAAAAAAATTTTAGAAAAAAGTTTTAATTACAGCCAAGAAATGGAGCATGACGCTTGTGGAGTGGGGTTGATCGCTTCCACAAATGGAAAAAAATCTAGAAAAATTGTTGAATATGGAATTGAAGCATTAAAAGCCATCTGGCACAGAGGTGCAGTAGATGCTGATGGTAAATCTGGTGACGGAGCAGGAATTCAAATTGAGATAGCGCCAGATTTCTTTAAAGAAAAAATTTTATCGACGGGACATACTCTTGACGAAAATAAAAGAATTTGTGTGGGAATGATTTTTCTTCCTAGAACAGATTATTCCGAACAAGAAAAATGCAGAGAGATTATTGAATCTGCGTTATTAGCTGAAAATTATTACATATATGGTTGGAGACAAGTTCCAATTAATCCGAGCGTTCTAGGGAAAACAGCTGATCAAAATCGTCCAGAAATTGCTCAAGTTATGTTTAAAAAAAACGAGACACTGCAAACTAATGATCTCGAAAGAGATTTATTCGAAACAAGAAAAAAAATTGAAAAAGTCGCAAGAGATAAACAAATTAAAGATTTTTATATCTGTTCTTTTAGTTCAAGATCTATTGTTTATAAAGGCATGTTTCTAGCTGAAATGTTATCAGAATTTTATCCAGATCTTAATGATAATAAATTAACTTCTAGATTTGCTATCTTCCACCAAAGATATTCAACAAACACTTTTCCTAGTTGGGATTTAGCTCAACCTTTTAGAACCTTGGCGCACAATGGTGAGATTAATACAGTTAAAGGAAATATAAACTGGATGAAAATTCACGAGCAAGACATGTCTAACTCTCTTTTTAAAGATGTAAAAAATTTAAAGCCAGTAATTAGAAGCTCTTCGGACTCTGGCGCGCTTGACAATGTTTTTGAACTTTTAACTCATTCAGGAAAATTAGCACCATTAATTAAATTGATGATGATCCCAGACTCCTGGTCAAAGAGAAGTAAAACGGTTCCAAAAAATCATCAGGACTTATTTAATTTCCTTAACAGCACGATAGAACCATGGGATGGTCCAGCAGCTATTTGTGCAACCGATGCTAAATGGGTTTTAGCTTCTTCTGATAGAAATGGATTAAGACCTCTTAGATATTCAATCACCTCTGATGATTTATTTTTTGCTGGATCAGAAACTGGGATGATTAAAATTCCAGAGGAAAAGATTATTGAGAAAGGAAAACTTGGTCCAGGTCAAATAATTGCAATTGATTTAAAAAAAGGAAAATTATTTAAAGATAAAGAGATAAAAGATCTTTTGGCAAAAGATTATAAAAAATATAATAAACAAATTATTGATTTAGAGAAAAAAATTTCATCTGAAGACGAAAAGCCAAATTTTTTGAGCGAAGACTTAAGAAAAAGACAATACTTGTCAGGTTTAAGCATAGAAGATTTGGAATTGATACTACATCCAATGGCCGAAGAAGGTAAAGAAGCTTCAGGCTCAATGGGTGACGACACCCCAGTTGCAGTTTTATCGAGTCACTTTAGACCTGTCTCTCATTATTTTAGACAAAACTTCAGCCAAGTTACTAATCCTCCAATAGACTCTCTTAGAGAAAATAAAGTAATGAGTCTAAAGACAAGATTTGGAAATCTGGGAAATATTTTAGATTTTGACAATTTAACTGAAGATAATATTTATGTTTTAGATAGCCCTATACTTACCAACTCACAATTTAAAAAATTTAAAAAATTTTTTTCAAAAAGAATAAAAGTAATTGACTGTACTTTTGATATTGAGGGGTCGCTCAAAGAAAGAATTAAGTTAATTAGAGAAGAGGCAGAAACAGCTGTTAGAGAGGGAAGTACTTGCTTAGTATTATCTGATAAAAATATTTCTAGTCAAAAAGCTAGCATTCCCAGTATATTAACTGTCGGAGCAGTCCACTCTCACTTAGTAAAACATGGTTTACGAGGTTACTGTTCTCTTAATGTTGAGTGCTCTGACGCTATGGACACCCACTCTTTTGCTATTTTAATTGGTGTAGGAGCTACAACTGTGAGTCCATATCTTGCAATAGATAGTATTTATCAAAGATTTGAAAAGAAACTATTTGGTAAATCTGATTTTGAAACATGCGTGAGTAAATTTAAAAAATCAATTGATGCTGGTCTTTTAAAAATAATGTCAAAGATGGGTATATCGGTAATTAGTTCTTATAGAGGTGGATGTAATTTTGAAGCAGTAGGATTAAGCAGAGCAATAGTTTCAGATTATTTTCCTGGCATGTTTTCAAGAATTTCAGGAATTGGTATAATTGGAATTGAGAAAAAGATTAAAGAACTTCATAAAAAGTTTAATGCAAAAAATGTATTCACTTTACCTATAGGTGGGTTGTATAGATATAGGAAAAGCGGAGAAGACCATCAATACCAGGGAAAACTCATTCACTTACTACAAAGTGCTGTAGGTAGCGGCTCATATGAATTATATAAAAAGTATTCAGCTGGAATTCATAATTTACCACCAATCAATATAAGAGACTTGCTAGAATTTAAAAAAAAAAGAAAATCTATCGATGTAAAAGAAGTAGAGCCTATAGATGAAATTTTAAAACGATTTGGAAGTGGAAGCATGTCTCATGGAGCATTATCAGCTGAGGCTCATGAAACTTTAGCAATGGGAATGAACAGAATTAAAGGCGCTTCCTGTAGTGGAGAAGGGGGTGAGGATGCTAAAAGGTTTAAAGTGTTATCTAACGGAGACAGCGCAAACTCAAGAGTAAAACAAATTGCATCTGCAAGATTTGGAGTAACAGTTGATTATTTAAATAACGCTAATGAAATAGAAATAAAAATTGCTCAAGGAGCTAAACCCGGTGAGGGTGGACAACTTCCAGGATTTAAGGTTACAAAAGAAATCGCACGTTTAAGACACTCGACACCAGGTGTAACTTTAATATCACCACCACCACATCATGATATTTATTCTATAGAAGACTTGGCGCAACTAATTTATGATTTAAAACAAATCAATCCAGGTGCGAGAGTTGGAGTTAAATTGGTTGCTTCAACTGGAATTGGAACAATAGCAGCAGGAGTAGCTAAAGCAAAAGCAGATATCATTTTAATTTCAGGTCACTCTGGCGGAACTGGCGCAAGCCCTCAGACTAGCATTAAGTATGCAGGTATTCCCTGGGAGATGGGTTTAACAGAAGCGAACCAAATTCTTACTTTAAATAATTTAAGACATAACGTTACTCTAAGAACGGATGGAGGATTAAAAACTGGCCGAGATATCGTGATGGCAGCAATGATGGGTGCAGAAGAGTATGGAATGGGAACATCATCTTTAGTTGCTATGGGATGTATAATGGTAAGACAATGTCACTCAAATACATGTCCGGTTGGAGTTTGTAGTCAAGATGAAGCTTTACGAAAAAAATTTACTGGCACTCCAGAAAAGGTTGTAAATTTATTTAAGTTTGCCGCAACTGAAGTAAGAGAAATTCTCGCTTCTCTTGGATTTAAGTCAATCAACGATATAATCGGAAGAACAGATTTATTAACCCAGGTAAATAAAGGGGCATCTAACTTAGATGATTTAGATTTAAATCCTTTATTAGTTCAGGCAGATCCAGGAGAAAACCTGAGATACTGTAAAGATAAACATATTAATGCAGTTCCTGATACTCTTGATGAAAAGATTTGGTCTGAGATAAAAGAAAAGATTAAAACAGAATCAGAAAACAAGTTTAAATATGAGATAGAAAATACTTCAAGATCTGTAGGAACAAGGCTCTCTCATCACATATATAAAAAATTTGGTAACAATAAATTAAAAGAAAATACTGTTCAAATTAAACTGGAGGGTTCGGCAGGACAATCGCTTGGGGCTTTTTTAACTAAAGGAGTTAAGCTTACCGTTGAAGGAGATTGTAATGATTACGTTGGAAAAGGATTATCAGGAGGAACTATTGTTGTGTATCCATCTTCAAAAAGTTCATTAGTTTCTAATGAAAATACAATCATAGGAAATACTGTTCTTTATGGAGCAACTTCAGGAAAATTATTTGCATCAGGACAAGCGGGAGAAAGATTTGCAGTTAGAAACTCTGGAAGCTTTTCAATTGTCGAAGGATGTGGAGCCCATGGTTGTGAATACATGACTGGTGGAACTGCTATTATATTGGGAGAAGTAGGTGACAATTTTGGAGCAGGTATGACTGGGGGTATGGCATTTGTTTATGATGATAATAATACATTTGAAGATTTTGCTAACCCAGTTTCGATAATTTGGCAAAAAATTGAGACAGATTACTGGAAAAAATTTTTAAAAGAAAGTTTGAATATTTTTGTTAAAGAAACAAACTCAAAAATAGCTCAGAAAATATTAAATGATTTTAATAATGAACTTAAAAAATTCAAACAAATTTGCCCTATAGAAATGCTAGATAAATTAGAAAATCCAATTAGTCTTAAATCTTCCGTTAAAAAGGCTAGTTAAATGAGTAAAAAAAATATTATTTGTTTTGGCTTTGGACAAGTAGCAAAAAATTTTATTAAAAAACTAAAAGATCAAGGAGCTGCTTTTAAATTAACAACTACATCAAGAGAAGAATCTAAAACTAAAGAGTTTGAAA
>Ga0213869_10002298_pt1 | contig 13357 bp, 13 predicted proteins | sample PICome_10_FD_160083 | JGI IMG/M metagenome (GOLD analysis project Ga0213869, IMG submission 160083) | Coastal seawater microbial communities near Pivers Island, North Carolina, United States - PICO132 | ecosystem: Environmental > Aquatic > Marine > Coastal | place: USA: North Carolina...
TAGTGTCTTTTGATGGAGAAAAATATTATTCAGAAAAAAGATTTGGATTAGTTGGGGACAATTTTAATAAAGAAAAAGTTCTAAAAAACCTTAAAGGAAACCATGCTATTGGTCATAATAGATACAGTACAACTGGAGAAAATACATTAAGAAATATCCAGCCTTTTTTTGCAGACACAAACGCTGGAGGAATTGGAGTTGCTCATAATGGAAACTTAACAAACTCAATCTCTCTTAGAAATAAATTAGTTGAAGATGGGGCTATTTTTTACTCAACTTCTGACACAGAAACGATTGTTCAATTAATTGCAAAATCTAAAAGACCCAAAACAATTGATAAAGTAGTTGATGCAGTGTTTCAAATTCAAGGTGGTTACGCTTTAGTTATGCTGACACAAAATTCATTAATTGGAGTTAGAGACCCTTACGGCATTAGACCATTAGTTATTGGTAAATTAGGGAGTAGCTACGTACTTACATCAGAAACTTGTGCGCTAGATATTATTGGTGCTAAATTTGTAAGAGATGTTGAAAATGGTGAGATTGTTTTAATTGAAAATGATAAACTAGAAAGTATCAAACCTTTTCCTTCTAAAAAAGTAAGACCATGTGTTTTTGAATATATTTATTTTGCAAGACCAGACAGTATTCTTGATAATAAAACTGCTTATGAACATAGAAAAAATATTGGAGCAGAACTTGCCAAAGAAAATGATGTTGAAGCAGATATAGTAGTTCCTGTTCCTGATAGTGGTAATGCGGCTGCGCTCGGTTTTGCCCAATATTTAAAAATGAATTATGAACATGGCTTAATTAGAAATCATTATGTGGGTAGAACATTTATTGAACCAAGTCAAAAAATTAGAAGTTTGGGTGTGAAGCTAAAGTTAAATGCGAATCAAACTACAATAAAAGATAAAAAGATTATTTTAATTGATGACTCACTTGTTAGAGGAACAACTTCACATAAAATAGTTAAGATGCTCTATGATGCAGGCGCCAAGGAAGTGCATGTTAAAATTGCTTGTCCTGAAATTAGATATCCAGATTTTTATGGAGTTGATACTCCAACTAAAAAAGAATTATTGGCGGCTAATAAAACTAATGATGAAATTTGTGATTATATTGGAGCAAAATCATTAAAATTTTTATCTCTTAACGGGTTATATAAAGCAATTGGTTTTGACAAAAGAAATGATACTTACCCACAGCTTACAGATCATTATTTTACAGGGGACTATCCAGTAAAACCTATTGATGAACTGGGAGATAATAAGGTTACTCAATTATCATTATTAAGCACTGGTTCTAATAATTAAATTACAAGTAAATTAATTTTTTAATAATTATCTTTAAATTCTAAATTAAAATATTATCTAGATACATATGATCAAATCTAAAGAACAAATAATAGATTATTTTAAATCTGGAATTAAACAGACAAAAGATTTCAGGATTGGGATTGAACATGAAAAATTTTTATTCAGCAATGTTGATAATAAAAGAATTAATTATTTAAAAGTTAAAGAAATGTTTTCAGCTCTTTTAGAATTTGGTTGGAACCCTATTTTAGAAGAAAAAAATATCATTGGATTAAATAAAGGTGGCAAAAATATTACTCTTGAACCTGGAAACCAAATAGAATTATCAGGAGATAAACTTAATAATATTCATGAAGCTTGTGCAGAATCTCAAGATTACCTATTTGAATTAAGACAGGTCACTGAAAAATTAGGTATTAATATTGTAAGTGCTGGATTTGATCCTATTTCAAAATTAAATGAAATTCCAAATAATCCTAAACAACGATATAAATTAATGACTAAGGACATGCCTTTAGGAGGAGAGTTGAGCTTAGATATGATGTATCGAACTTGTGGTACGCAACTAAACATCGATTACAACTCTGAAGAAGATTTCATAAAAAAATTTAAAGTTGTTAATTCCATAGTTCCAATTTCAATTGCTTTATTTGCTAACTCAGCAATTGTTGAAAAGAAAAAAAGTAATTATTTATCGTATAGATCTAAAGTTTGGCAAAGCACCTCTAGAGGGGGGCTTCCTAAATTATTTTTTGAAGATTTAGACTTTGAAAAATATGCAGAATTTTCAATAAATTTTCCAATTTTATTTATCCAACATGAAGGGGCATATATTTCTGGAAGAAAATATACCTTTAAAGACTTTATGGAGGGCAAAATTAATGAGATTGGAAACAGACTGCCGACTGAAAGTGATTTAACTACTCACTTAAGTACAATTTTTACAGAAAATAGATTGAAGAAGTATATTGAGCTTAGGTCAATGGATACCTGTGGCTGGGATTGTTTATGCTCAGGACCCGCTTTAAATATTGGAATACTATATGGAAATTTAAATGAAGTTTATGAGTTAATTTCAACTTGGGATAAAGATAAAGTCATCAACGCATATCTTGAGGCTCCCAGAAAAGGATTTAACACTCAACTTATGGGTAAAGATCTTCTTTATTGGGCAAGTACATTATTAGACTTATCTAAAAAAGGTCTAGAGAATAGAGATATACTAAATAAACACGGCAAAAATGAAACTTTATTTTTAAATCATTTGCAAAAAGTAATTGATGAAAAAACAACTAATGCAGATCATATGATTAGCAAATTTTCTAAGACTAAAGATTTAGATGAATTATATGACAAATAAAATTGTTGCTATTCAAGGAAATAACCCTTCAAAACTAAACCCAACTACGGATACTAGCGTATTTCTTGCACATGAAATACAAAGTAAAAACTATAAAATATTTTATTACGACCCTAAAGATTTATCCGTTGTTAATTCTAAAGTAATTGCAGCTGGTTTTTTTATCGAATTTAATTACAAAAACAAAAAGTTTTTTAAGATTTTAAAAAAACAAAAATTAGAACTTACAAAATGTAAATTTATTCTAATTCGTCAAGACCCTCCTTTTAATCTAGAGTATATTTCTGCAACTTATATTTTAGATACAATTAAAAATAAGGTTAAAATTTTAAATAATCCAACTTCAATAAGAAATGTATCTGAAAAACTATATTCAGTTAAATTTCAAAAATACATGCCAAGTACTATTTTTACTCAAAACATAAGTGAGATTAGACGTTTTTTCAAAAAATATAAGAAAGTAATTTTAAAGCCCATTCATAGTTACAGTGGCAATGATATTCATTTATTAACTAACTTTAATTTAAAACTAATTCAAAAATTTATAAAAAAACATAATCACATCATGTGTCAAAAATTTCTACCTAGAATTAGCAAAGGTGATAAACGAGTTTTTTTAATTAATGGTAAAGTATGTGGGGCAATATCTAGAGTCCCTAAGAAAGGTTCTTTTTTAAGCAACATGAGCAAAGGCGCGAAACCCATTAATATAAAACTTACAAAAATAGAAAATAAGGTTTCAAAATTAATTGCAAAAGATTTAAAAAAAGAAAATATTTTTTTTGCTGGAATAGATTTTATCGATCAAAAACTTAATGGAGATATTAATGTTACCTCTCCAACAGGATTAAAAAGTTTATATGATTTATCAGGGATTAATCTTGCCAAAACTTTTTGGAGTGAATTAAAAGCATGAAGTCATTATCTGATCAAAAAAAAGGATCGTTATTAGCCTTTGTTGCAGTAATGTTTATTACTCCTGATAGTTTGTTTATCAGGCTTTCAAATGTAGATACTTGGGGTTTAGTTTTTTATCGTGGAGCTATCCCCTTCTTCACTGTTTTAATTGGAATGCTAATAATTTATCGAGCAGAATTCTTTAAGATGCTTTTAAACAGCGGTCGTCATGGAATAATTTATATAGCGACTTTTGCGGTTACAAACGTTGCATTTGTAGTATCAATTCAAAATACCAATGTGGCTAATACTTTAGTGATGATTGCAATGGCTCCTATGTTATCAGCCATTTTAGGTGCAATTTTCCTTAAAGAAATGCCAGATAATAAAACCTGGATTGCAATTGGAATTACCTTTATTGCAGCCGTATATATTTTCTACGACTCTCTTCAATTAGGTAATATTTTTGGAGATTTATTAGGTCTTATCACTGCTCTTGGACTTGCAATTGGGGCTGTAACGATAAGATCGGCCAAAAAGAAAAACTTGGTTCCAGCAGCTGTAGTTGGAAAATTATTTGTTGCAGTGTTTGCTATGTTTTTCATTGAAACTTACGCTCTAGTTGACCAAGATATGTATATTGTGCCCTTAATGTGCGTAATGTGCGTTGCGATACCTTTTGTAATGGTAACAATTGCTCCAAGGTTTATTCCAGCCGAAGAAGTTAATTTATTCTTTTTACTAGAAACTATTATTGGCCCTTTTTGGGTATGGATGGTAATTAAGGAGCAGCCTAGTATCGAGACTATCACAGGTGGCGCAGTAATTATTTTTACCATCGCCATCCACTCTTTCATTAAGCTTAAAAATTCGTAAATCCTAAAATACATTTAACTTGATTTGGCCACAAATCAGAAATAAATGTCGATTCATATGAACAAAGTATTAAAAAATTCATGGGCATTATTTTTAGGCATGGGGGCTCTTATGCTTGCTTATGGTTTCCAAGGATCATTACTTGGGGTAAGAGCAGTTAAAGAAGAATTCAGTTTAACTGCAACTGGGTTTATGATGTCTGGTTACTTTGTTGGATATTTTATTGGTGCAAAAACAATACCACAAATAATTTCTCGTGTTGGACATATTAGAGTTTTTGCAGCTTTTGCATCTGTTGCCTCGTTAGTCGTATTAGTTCATGCAGTTTATGTAAGTCCTTTTATTTGGTTTTTACTAAGAGTGCTTACGGGTATTAGTATGGTTTCAATTTATACAGTTGCTGAAAGCTGGCTCAATGATAGAGCAAGTAATAAAAACAGAGGAAGTGTTTTATCTGTTTACATGGTCATTTTGTATGGTGCTATGGGATTTGGAATGTTTTTACTAAACTTTAGCGATCCTCTTAACTTTGAACCTTTTATATTAATTTCGGTCATCACTTCAGCAGCCCTAATTCCAATATTGCTTACGAAAAGAAAAGCTCCAACATTTAAAAAAATATCTACCATGTCTTTACAGGAAGCATTTATATCATCTCCATTTGGAATGGTTAGTTCATTTTTTTATGGAACTATTCAATCTGCATTATTCACTCTACTTGCGGTATACGCAACAACAATGAATTTTTCTATATTTCAAATTTCATTAGTTACGTTTATGCTTGCGGTATCAGGTGCAATCTCTCAATGGCCTATTGGAAAGTTGTCAGATATGTTTGATAGAAGAAGAGTAATTATTATTGTGACTTTTGCAGCAGCATTCTTTGCTTTTTGTGCAATTCTATCTTCAAGACAAATGTACTTACCAGGTGAATTAGCAACCAGTAAATTTTGGTTTTATGTTTTTTTAATTTTATTTTCTTTTTGTAGTCTTCCAATGTTTTCTTTAATTTTAGCACATACCAATGATTTTATTCCTAAAGAAAAGTTCGTTGCAGCTGGTGCTAGTTTACAGTTTACATTTGGTATGGGTGCAATGGGTGGGCCTTTTTTGTGTTCAATTTTTATGGGTATAGTTGGGCCTAATGGTTTTTTTATTTTCTTAATATTTTTTCATACTTTGATTGGCATTTATGGTCTTTATAGATCAAAAGTTAGACCAGTTGTTGAAAATCCAGACTCTCAATTCGTTGCAATGCCTCAATCAATTACACCAGCTGGTATTGAGCTGAACCCAACAACTGAGCCTATTGACGATCCTGCTAAACAATCTTTAGAACCAATTATAGAAGAAAATAAACCTAATAATTATTAGTATATTATTTATTTTAGAGATTTAATTTGAGAATAAATTTTATCTTTGTCTGTCTGGCCAATTGTACGTGACAATTCTTTGTTATCTTTATAAATAACTATTGTAGTCCAATAATCAATTTCTAAAAATTTTGCTATTTTTTTATCTTTCGTTTGTTCAAAACTTAAAAATATCACATCTTTAAAATCCTGTTCAGCTTGCTTTAATATTTCAACCTGTTCGGCACATGTTACACAAGTTTTGTTCCACGAATGAATTACAACAGTTTTTCCATCTAATTGGGATTTTTGAAATACTTCATCAGTAAAAGTAGTTTCTTTACTTATAGCAACCGAATTAAGGCTGAATATCAAAAGTATAAAAATTAAAATATTTTTCATAATTATAAATAACTTACACTTAAATGTTATTTCTGTAATTAAACAAATTGTCTCTATAACTAAATTTTAATATCCTAACTTTCTATCAATTTGATTAATGAGTTCTTTTTTTTCTAAAAAAAGTTTCAGATTTTTAAAGAATATCTTTAACACCATTTCAATATAGTTGCCTTGACTATCTGATGAAATATGCGGTGTAATTATTAAATTTGGAGTATCCCATAGATATGAATCTTTTGGTATAGGTTCATGAGAAAATACATCCAAAATAGCACCTGCTATTTCATTTTTTTCTAATTTAACTCTTAAAGTCTTATAATCTAACACTGAATGTCTCCCAATGTTAACAATTCCACAGGTATATTTTAAACTATCTAATCTAGTCTTATTAATTAATCCCTTGGTTTCTTCCGTTTCAGGAACTGCGAGATATAAAAAATCAGCACTTGGCAATACTTCATCTATTTTATCAAAAGTAATTACTTTTGAACAACCCTTAACATCATTTCCTTTTCGATTAACACCAATTACTTCGGCTCCAAGTTTGCTAATATGTTTAATCATAGAGCCACCTAGAGAACCTGTTCCAACTACTACAACTTTAAAACCATCGATAGGTTTACTAAGCAAGGTAACAAATTCTTTATTTTTTTGGTTTGTTACTATTTTCGTCATTTGATTTTGAAGCATTAAAATACTCATTAAACCAAACTCACCAGCTTTTTTAGAATGTACTCCACTGCTGTTAGTTAAAATTAAATCGTTTTTCATCCAATCAAAAGGAGACAAATGATTAACACCTGCTGAACTAACATGGATCCATTTAAGGTTTGGAGCAATTTCTCTAATATTTTTTGTTGGGAATTGCCAACCTAACAAAACGTCTGCTTCTTTCATTGAAGAGATATAATTGTCTTCGTCCCAATCCACTAAATATTCAATCTTATCTTTGATTTCCGAGTATTGACTAAGCCCTTTTTCAAATTCTTCCTCGGTAATAGTGCTATGTTTTTCACCTTCTAAATCACAAGGTAAAAACCCCTCTTTCCAATGGTTATTTCTTATATGAATTTTAATCTTTTTCATTTTTAATAATTATCTTATCTTTAATTTATTTTAATAAAAAATATATTATCATATAAACTAATTAATAATTATGCCTTCATTTGATGTAATCAGTAAAGTCAACTATCAAGAATTTGATAATGCTCTTGCAAATTGCTTAAGAGAGATCAGCAACCGATATGATTTTAAAGGACTTAATATTTCAATCGAACGAAAAGATAAAACTATTACAACACTTGCTACTGATGAGTTAAAACTTAAGCAAGTTAATGAACTTTTAGAAACACATCTAATTAGAAGAAAAGTAGACCCACGAGTTTTGAGTGTTAAAAATTCTGAGGGTGCATCTGGTGGAACCATTCGACAAGTCAGTGAATTGAAAGAGGGAATAAGCCAAGAAAATGCAAAAAAAATTATTGGAGATATAAAAAAAATTAAACTTAAAATCCAAATCAAAATTCAAGGAGAAGAATTAAGAGTTGACGGAAAAAAAAGAGATGATTTACAAGAAGCAATAGCTGCAATTAAAGCAATTGATATTGGTCTACCAATTGAATTTATAAACTTTAGAGATTAAATATCATCAAATAACAATCGTAGGTTGAACTCATTTTAGACAGTATTCAAAAAAGATTAATGTAAATCTTGTTGAATATTAATAATTTCTTTGATCAAATAATTTTTTAAAAAAATGCCTTTAAAAAACAAAAAAAAAAAGAAAATTAAATCTTCAAAAAATAAGTCTGGCTTAACAAAGTTAGCATCTATTACCACTAACACTTTAAGTAGTGCATATTCAAAGTATAAAAAAAACTTAGAAAAGAAAAAAATTAAAGAAATTAAGTTAAAAAAACTTGAAGAAAAAAATGAGATTTTAAAAGAACAAAAAGAATTAAAAATTTTGAAAGAAAAACTTCAAAAAGAAAATGATAAATTAAATTTAAAAGATAAAGAATTAAAAATTAAAGAAGAATCTCTTAAAGTAGAAAATAAAAGACTAGAAGTAGAAAATAAAAGACTAGTTAAAAAAGATGAAGATCTAGGTCAAATTGACAAAGATCTTAGAATAAAAGAAAAAGAACTCAAACTGAGAGGTGAACAGCAAAATAGAAAAGAACTAGATTTAAGAGTTAGAGAAGAGGAACAAAAAAACAAAGAATTAAAGGAAAGAAGAAAAAAAGAAAAATTTTTAAAAGAAATAAAAGATCAAGAAGATCAAAAGAAAGAAATTGAAAATATTAAATTGAAAGAATGGGAAGAAAAATTTGAACAAGAGCAAAAATTAAAATTACAAGAAGAATTAATAAGAGAACAAAAATTTAAAGAAAAAGAACTTTCGACAAAAGAAGGATATGATGATCAAGATTCAGGGGTATCTACTTCAACTTTAGAAAATTTTAAAATTGACAAAACTTCTCAAAACTAAACTTGAACAAAGAAAACACAAGTAAACTGTGGAAAATCATACAGGAAGCTGGCGATTATTTGGTGGGGCAGCTGCCCGAACACCCAAATCATCCTAAAGGTAGAAACCCCTACGCTCATGTCGCTATATGTGTAAAAGATCATTTCGATGCAAGTTATAAAGATATTCCTGATGAAAAATTTGAAGAAGTGATAAAATATATTGAATTTTTAAAAGAAAACCCTAGTTAGAATTTTTTAAAGTACTTAACAACTCTTCGACATCTTTTTCTTGAGTATTCCAAGCAGCAACTAATCTTACTGACTTACCATCTAGTTCTTCTTCATTCATTTTATAACCTTCAGCGTTTAAATGCTCAATCATATTTCTTGGAAACTTTGCAAAAACTTCATTGGCTTCTGTTGGATATGAAAGTTTAATATCTGAATGATAAGCTAATCCTTCGCTTAATTTTTTTCCCATTTTATTTGCGTGTTTTGCATTTCTTAACCAAACATCATTTGAAATATAGGCGTCTAATTGAGCAGAAACAAAACGCATTTTTGATAACAAGTGCCCTGCTCTTTTCATTAAAAACGCAATATTACCAACTAAGTCTTTCTTAAAGAAAATTATTGCTTCTGCTGCAAGGCAACCATTTTTTGTAGCACCAAATGACAATACATCAACTCCAGATTTCCAAGTCATCTCAGCAGGTGTTACATCAAGAGAAACTAAAGCATTAGCAAATCTTGCTCCATCCATATGCATATTTAAATTATGTTTATGAGCAACATCTGAAATCTTTTTAATTTCATCTAATTGATATACTTCTCCAGTTTCACAAACTTGAGTGATACTTACAGATGAAGGTTGAGTATGATGAACTATTCCTTTTCCACTAATTGAATGATTCAATTCTTCAGCAGTAATTTTTCCATCAATACCTTGTAAAGCAACTAATTTACCTCCTCCTGTGTAAAATTCAGGGGCACCACATTCGTCTGTATTAATATGAGAAAGCTTGTGACAATAGATATTTCCAAATGATGGAGTCATTGTAGATAAAGCTAAAGCATTAGCAGCAGTACCTGATGCAGTTGGAAAAACAATTACTTCTTTTTCAAATATTTCAGAAAACTTGTCTTGTAATTCAGTTGATATTTCATCATTACCATAAGGAGTACTATCTCCATCATTAGCTTTTAAAACTGCATCTAACACTTCAGGGCAAGCACCCGCAACATTATCTGAAGCGAATTTTACACGCTCTCTTTTTGTTTTAATTTTAGCCATATTATTGTTTTGGAAAATAATCTTTTAGAGTGCCTTCTCTATATACATCTGCTGTACAACAATGAAGTCCTCCACCAAAAGCATAAGCGTCTCTAAGTTCAACTGGTATAACTTCCATTCCAAGTTTATCTAATTGTTCTGCTTGATAAACTTCACTTTTTTCAACACAAACTGTTTTGGGATCAAGAACTAATACGTTCATAGATAACCATGTAGAGGAATAACATAATGGAGGTGGTTCGTTATGCGCTGGTTGTGCGCTATCAACAATTTGCCATCCATTTTCCTCAAATAATTTTCTTTGTTCTTTTGGTAATCGTCTTTGAGGATTGTTAATAATTAAACCTTCTTTAATTGGTGTAAAAGTTGCATCAATGTGTATTGGATAAGGGTCACCTGGAAAATTAACGGCATGGACTCTGTGATCTTTGTAATGTCTTTTTAACCAATCAATTCCTTTTAAATTAGTTGTAAAACCATGTTGAACGACAAGATCTTTACCAAATCTAAGCACATCCGCTGCATCAAATAAAGGCTCTTCTTCTGTAGTTACAAAAAATTTATCTTCTGTCCACTCTAATCTTTTTTGAATACCGATTTTATCTGACAGATAATCTTTTCGATAATCTTTATCCGTTAATCTAGGTTTTGGAGCCGATTCATGTCTCATGTTTGGGTCTTGATTGTAATAGTCTTGAAGCAAAGGTCGGTAACAAAGATATTCAAACCATCTACAACGATAACTCATCGTTGCCTCTAATATTTCATTTCCAACAGTAAGCAAAACATCTCTTGGAGGCATACAGCCAAACATGGTCTCAGCTTCCCAATCAGGTGTTGAAGTTTTTGTATTAAAATCTATTGGAGTAGGTCTGTCTACTTTGACACCTCTTTTTTTTAACATGTTTGAAAAATCATCTAAAAGTTGATTTGCTTTATCAACAGTATCCTTAGTTCTTGGGCCAAACTGACCTCTCATATCGCTATCTTCAGGAACTTTAGCATCAAGTGCTGGTTCAGGTGCTGGTATACAAGTTCCATCTGCTCTTCCAACAATTACATGTTTTAGTGGATCCCACTCATTCCAACTATTCACAATAGTTTTATTAGTCATAAATTTAATTAATTTTTTATAATATTATGTTCTGGGCCGAAAGGAAATTTTGTAATGTTCTCTGCGCTATCCTTGCCAATCACTAATATGTCATGCTCTCTGTATCCCCCTGCTCCAGGGTTTCCTTCTGGGATCATAATCATTGGTTCCATTGATATCACCATATTTTCTTCAAGAACTGTATCAATATCTTCTCTAAGCTCTAACCCTGCTTCTCTTCCATAAAAGTGTGAAAGTACTCCAAATGAATGACCATACCCAAATGTACGATATTGCAAGTATCCAAGTTCAGCAAAAAGTTCATTCAGTTCATGGCATATATCAGAACATTTAACACCTGGTTTAATTAATTCTAATCCACGTTTATGAACTTTAACATTTGCTTCCCATGCTTTTAGGCTTTCATCGTCTGCATGATCTAAAAATAATGTTCTCTCCAATGCTGTATAATAACCTGAAATCATTGGGAATGTGTTTAATGATAAAATATCTCCCTTAATTAATTTTCTATTTGTTTTTGGGTTGTGCGCTCCGTCTGTATTAATTCCTGACTGAAACCAAACCCATGTATCCATATATTCCGCTCCAGGATAAGATTTTACAATTTCTCTTTCCATTCGATCCCGGCCAGCTATTGCAACTTCAATTTCAGTATTCCCCTCTCTAATATTCTTTACTATTTCTTCACCACCTAAATCAGCAATTCTTGCTCCATTTTTGATAATTTCAATTTCTTCATTTGATTTGATCATCCTGAGTTGCATTAAATCTTTTGAAACATCACTAAACACAGAGAACGTAAAAATAGATCCTATCTTTTCTCTCATCTCTAATGTGACATGATCATTTTCTAAGCCAATATTTTTTGGGGGATCGTCTCTTCCAATAATAGAAACTATTGCTCTTAAAAAATTATCTCTTTTCCAATCTGTATATATTACATTATCACAGTGCGATCTTCTCCATGGCTGACTTGCGTCTATATTTGCTGAAATTGTCGAAATTTTATTCTTTGTAATTACACAACCGTAAGGTCTACCAAAAGAGCAATAAATAAATCCTGTATAATAAGCAATATTATGCATTGAAGTTAGAATAACCATGTCTAAATTATTTTTGTCCATAACTTTTCTTAAGTTATTTACTCTTCTGTCATATTCAGTATTTGTAAAAGGAAGTTTTACTTTATTTCCATTCTTTAAAGAAAAAAAATCTGGTCTTTCCATAAAATCAATTTAATCCGATATATCTCTTATTCCACCTCATCACTAAACTATAATAAGTAAGTGATACAAAAAGAAAGAAGCCACCAATGATTGTGTTAGTTGTTGGGATTTCGTTAATACCAAATAATGGAAGCCATACCCAAAAAATTCCACCTATTACTTCGGTTAGAGATAATAATGTTAATTCTGCTGCAGGAATAGCCTTAGATCCAATAGAATACAAAATTAATCCCAGACATACTAATGTACCATGAAGAGAGAATAGCGAACTATTATAGCTTGATGCAAAAAAAACATAATCATTAGTCAAAATTACAATTGATGCAAAAATGAAACAAAAGAACCCTGCAAATGCTGTTGTTGTAAATTTTGGTGTTTCTTTACGCCATCTTAAACTTACAGAAAATACCGCAAACCCTATTGAAGACGTCATACCAAAAACAAACCCTATTAAAGATGCTTCTGATGTATTGCCAACTGCCATAATACCGATACCAATTGTTGCAATTAATATTGATATCCAAACATTTAAAGAAATTTTTTCTTTTAAAAATAGAAAAGCAAGTAAAGCAGTAAAAAATGGCATTGCCGCTAAACAAAGTAGAGTAATTGCAGCACTAGTATTTGTTATTGAAAACATAAAAGAAATCATTGCTATTCCAAGCCCAGAACCTCCTATCAAGCCTGAGATACCCATTTTATAATAATTTTTATAAAAGTTTTTTCCTTCTTCAAAATATAGATAGAGATTTAATAAAATAAAAATTGTTAGCCCTCTTCCAAAAATATATTGCCAAGGTATTAAATGTGGATCATCCATGTATCGAACTACCAAAGGACCAAAAGACCATATAAGACCAGCAAATAAAACAACTGGAACTGCAATTTTAGGATTTTTAAATTCTAACATATTCAACTATTTAATTGTAAATAGAATTAACTACAACAAAAATGACGTAATTTATATTAAAGTTGAATTAGAGTTATTGGGGAAAAAACAATTAACTATTTCTCCTTTTTTAAATTTTGATTTACCCGCTGG